>Ga0172443_1044_pt1 | contig 36126 bp, 39 predicted proteins | sample MayberryNE_Catta_6_FD_114741 | JGI IMG/M metagenome (GOLD analysis project Ga0172443, IMG submission 114741) | reverse complement strand
GAAAAATCGATGAATATGTTCCCAGCGATATACACTTATTGTCATGATCAGTTATTTTTAATATTATTTACCAATGAATATTTAAACTTTACCCCAACAGGTCTATGGACACTAAGGCTAAGAAAATTCCGGAGTTAAAGATAATTTTATTACGTAGTAAAAGAATTTAATAATCGGAGTGAAAATATGGCTGAAGCAACTATGAGTGAAATCAGGAAAACTATTGCAACCTCTTTGGGAACAGCATTTGGAATTGTTATTGGTATGATCTGGACACAGGTTGTGCTTTCAGCTTTTGCTACTGGCGGAATACCATTGACTTCAACCGGTGGAACATGGAATCAATGGAGCTATTTTGTGATCACGGCTATCGTTGTAACATTAATATGCGTTTTTGCTATCATAATGTTAGGTAGATGGGGAGGAAAACAATAAAAGTACCTGGCTGACAGGTGAAACGCGCAGAGGCTGCTGTTAGATTACAATAATATGGCTGAGGCAGTGGATTAACCGCTGTTACTTCTTATCTCCGGGGTTTTAGAAAAAGCCCCTTTTAATTAAAACACCTCTAATTTTTTCATTATCTTTTCCTTTATAGAGATTCTTATTGGCTATCATAACAGCCTCCGCTCCCTCGATGAATCCTGAGAGTGGATTGAGATAAAAATGACTCTCGAGTACAAGAGCTATTGAACGTCTTCTTGCATTGAGTCTTGTATCATTGTCTTCTGAATTCCCACCTAACACAAGATACATATCCCATAAAGCTGCAGCCCATATCTCCCCGTCGGCGTCGCATCTCTTTACTCCTAAAAAATCCTCAGGATAATATTTATTACTATCAACTCTGCGAACACAATGCTGTACATAGCCTATGCCATTCCAGTCACCCACAGCTTCACGATTAAATCCACCATTCACTTCTGCAAAAAAACATGCGGCAAGGAAATCACCAAATCCCTGCTCCATTGCACAACCTTCGTCTGTCAAACCAAAATTGGGAACCTGATCGTCGATTATGGCATGGCCATATTCGTGAAGAATGATATCACCATCCTCGGCGTCTGGTGAGGATTCACATGTTCCATATGTAATGGTTTTGGCATCATAATCAAAATAAGAATCGGATCCTTCGGCACAGGCATTTACTTTTATCTGTTTATTGCAAACGTTCCTGAACCCGAGTTCCTGAATAAATCTCTGGCATGAATCTATATGGTAATAAACCATGACTTCACAAAACCTGCTATCTCCTCTTTTATAATAGAATAAATGGGAAGTTTCGAATACTCTATTCGGTGTATAGATTGTATCGACATATTCTCCTCTTAAAAAACCCGATCCGTCAAGACCTCTTAATACCACTGTTGTGTAGGCATCATCCGGTATGTCCGATTCATGGGTAATATCCGGATTTTTAAGAGCCACTACGGGATTTGGAATAAAAACCCTGCCTTTTCCGGTTGTTTTCATTCTGAAAACATCCATTTTCTTTATTATTTCTCCATGTCTGACATCCACATAAACATGATGACCTTCCGAGGGATTTTTTAATGCAACATGTACTTCCCATGTTAGATAGAATTCATAGTCTTCATTTTTTAGTGGAAGAATTACAAGATACACGGTAGAATCTCGCATCAATCTTGTTTCGGCATTTAGATATGAATGCACGATATCGATGGCCTTCTCTTTCGAGATTCCTCCATTTAGAATAGCTTCCGTATCGAATGCTATTTCGGGATGGTAATGGTTACTGATATGTATGATTTTGGATCCTTCATTTAAATGCACTGATATAAAAGCATTCAAAACAGGAATACCTTCGTAAAACTGTTGATATCTTATATGGTATGTATCAAGGCCATAGGTCTTGGTAGTAAATTTCAGATCTGAAAGATCTTTCTTAAATCCAAAGAGAGCACTGTATTCCATTAAGAAATGACTAATAGATTCGTCAACATCTTTTGTTATTGGAATTGTGATGAGCCCATCTATCAGAGACACCAATCCCATCTCCTTCCACAGTATTTTGATATCTTTATCCAGAATTTTTAGCTTTTCTACAAGTTCCTTCTGTTCTTGAGTAGGTTCAACCATGATCAACACCAACTAATATTTATTTGCTTTGCATTTTAAAAATTTGATCTAAGGCTTTCATTGATTCATCATCGATTAATTTCAATTTCTTGGTTTCCAGGAATTTTCTTGCCTCTCTCATTTTTTTAGCATATATGTACAACCACCCTTCATTAAGAAGAATAGCTGCATCCCTTACTGTCTCTTTATTCAATGTTCCTACTCCAAATTCCTTGAGTAATTGTATTACTGCTATAAGGGCGGCAACATGTTCATCCATATTTTTATTCTCAGTTGCAATATCATGAAGCAGCATTTTAAAAAGATCTCTAAATTTAGAGGGTACTATACGAACTCCTTCTGTTGTTTCAAGAACATTGATTGCAGTAAGTTCATCGATTAGTTTGTCTATTTTATCATTTTCCCATGCATCAACAGGATATTCAGTTTTTTTATAGACCCCAAATACACCGTTCAGAATTTCATCTATTTCATCTTTGTCCTCAAACCTTTTTAATTCATAATCTTTCGACTTCAATTCGGGTATGGAAGATAGATAATATCTGTAAAGGCTTCTTAATTTTTCCCCATCTCTTCCTTCTACCTTTTCCAATGATATGAGAATTTCAAATTCTTTATCAGTCAGATCTACCTCAACTTTTGGCATTTATACCACTCCTCAATTTATTAGGTGATGTTGTCGTTTGCTGATATATAATATTAAGTAAACCGTACCTTGCTCCATTCTTAACCTACGTATCGCAAATGCAGACTTTACAGAACCCAATACACTAACAGCAAGCTTAGTTAATTCTTTTTTCATATTTTCCCCCTGTGATAGTAATGGCTACTATACCTTAACCATTTACGTTTCTTTTGCAAAGTATATATACTTTTCGTGATGTCCGAGCCCATTTCTTTTCCCAAAAAAAACTTCCTCATTCTAAATAAATGTATATATGTGGTAAAAATCAAGAACAAGCGGAAGCTCAAAGTTTTTAATCCTTTCGTCCATGATACTCCCACAGTGATTTTATCGTGATCTCACCATTATTCATGGCTTCGATGGCATCCGCAGCAGCAAGCGCAGCCTGGATCGTCGTTATATAAGGCACACTGAAATCAACAGCAGCACGCCTTATCTGGAAACCGTCCTTAACTGCCTGCTTGCTTGTCGGGGTATTTATGATAAGTTCAACCTTTTTATTATGGATAAGGTCAACCACGTTCGGTGAGCCTTCACTTACCTTTTTTATGACATCGATCCTGATCCCTCTTTCAGCCAGGAATCGCATTGTTCCCCCGGTTCCTATAATATGAAGCCCTGCAGCCTGCATTTTCCTGGCTACAGTGACTATATTCTCTTTATCGGTATCACGGATTGAAAGGAAGACTGTACCCGACATCGGAAGTTTATTGTCACCCGCCCATTCTGCCTTGAAGAACGCCTTCCCGAAATCGTAGTCAATGCCCATCACTTCCCCTGTGCTTTTCATTTCAGGACCAAGTAGCGGATCGGCTCCAGGTAATTTATCAAACGGCAGGAGAACCTCTTTAACTGAAACATGTTCCGGAATAATATCACTTGTGATCCCGAGCTCTTTCAGGGTATGTCCAGCCATTACCCTTGCGGCGATTTTAGCAAGCGCAAGTCCGGTAGCTTTACTAACAAATGGGATCGTGCGGCTTGACCTGGGATTTGCTTCAAGAACATAAACGATCCCGTTCTTTGTTGCCATCTGGATATTGATTATCCCTACCACATGGAGGGCAAGTGCTATCTTTTTGACATAATCGCGAACAATAGCGATGATCTCAGGTTTCAGGGACTGCGGAGGTATAACACAGGCCGAATCCCCGGAATGTATCCCGGCTTCTTCTATGTGTTCCATTATCGCGCCGATCAGCACATCTCTTCCATCGCAGATGGCATCCACATCAATTTCAATGGCATTATCGAGAAAATCATCGATCAGTACGGGATGCTCATTCGAAACCTTTACCGCTTCTCTCAGGTAGCGTTCAAGGTCGCGTTCATCATATACGATTTCCATTGCGCGTCCGCCCAGGACGTATGACGGGCGGACAAGTACGGGATATCCTATCCTTTTTGCTTCTTTGAAGGCTTCCGTATAATTTGTAGCGCATCCGGCTTCGGGCTGTAAAATACCAAGTTTTTTCATCATGGCATTAAAGCGTCCCCTGTCCTCGGCAATATCCATATCATCAGGCGTGGTTCCCAGGATGACCGTTTTAAGGTCAGTTCTCCTGTCAAGTTCTTTCTTAAGAGGTATGGCCAGGTTCACAGATGTCTGTCCCCCGAACTGCACCATTACGCCATATGGGCGCTCCCTGTCAATCACATTCATGACATCTTCAAGCGTCAGCGGCTCAAAGAACAATTTATCTGAGGTATCGTAGTCCGTAGAAACGGTCTCAGGGTTATTGTTCAATATATGGGTCTCAATGCCCTCCTCGCGAAGGGCAGTTACCGCATGAACAGTACAGTAATCAAATTCTATCCCCTGCCCTATCCTGATCGGGCCTGAGCCGATGATAAGTACTTTCTTGTTGTTTGTGGGGGATGCTTCGCATTGTTCTTCGTAAGTTGAATAATAATAAGGTGTTGCGGCCGCAAATTCCGCTGCGCATGTATCGACCATCTTGTATGTGGGAATTATTCCTTTTTGCCTTCGCATATCATTTATCTCTTCACGGCTCTTTCCTGTCAGGAACGCTATTCTCTCATCGTTTAGCCCCATGCGTTTGGCTTTCCTGAGGTTATCAGGGGACAGGTCTGCTTTTATTACACCCTCAATATCAATGATATTCCGGATTTTTCGGATGAAAAAGGGATCGATATTGGTGATTCGTGAAATTTCATCAACCGGCATGCCGTCACGCAATGCCTGGTAAATGACGAAAAGGCGTTCATGAGTGGGATGGCGCAGTATATCCAGGATTTCCTCCCTGTTCCATTCCCTGAACCCGAAGCTCATATCCGCTTCAAGTGAGCGAACAGCTTTCTGGAGCGCTTCTTCAATCGTGCGCCCGATCGCCATTACTTCACCAGTGCTTTTCATAGCCGTTGTAAGGTGCTTGTCAGCAGTCACGAATTTGTCAAATGGCCAGCGCGGTATCTTGACCACAGTGTAATCAATGGTCGGTTCAAAGGATGCAGGGGTTTTCCTTGTGATATCGTTTGTTATTTCATCAAGCGTCATTCCTATTGCGATCTTTGCAGTGACGCGGGCTATAGGGTAACCTGTGGCTTTTGAAGCCAGGGCTGATGAGCGCGAAACACGAGGATTGACTTCCACGATCCTGACCTCATCATCACGAACTGCGAACTGGATATTGCATCCCCCTTCTATTCCAAGAGCCCTTATGATCTTAATGGAAGTGCTTCTAAGTTTCTGGTGGTCGTTATCCGAGAGCGTCTGGGAGGGTGTTACCACGATCGATTCTCCTGTGTGTATTCCCATGGGGTCGATGTTCTCCATATTGCATATTACAATACAGGTATCGTTCTTGTCGCGCATGACTTCATATTCGAATTCCTTCCAGCCTACAATGCTCTCTTCGATCAGTACCTGGCTGATCCTTGAACGTTTAAGCCCCCGCTCGGTGATTTCAAGAAGCTCTTCCTTTGTATAGGCGATGCCTCCTCCTGCGCCTCCAAGAGTATATGCGGGGCGGATGATAAGCGGAAGACCCAGATCTTCGATAAGTGCCTCAGCTTCCTCAAGTGTATTCACAGCTTTTGAACGGGGTACTTTTTCGCCAATGCTTATCATTTTTCTCTTAAAAAGATCCCTGTCTTCCGAATCTTTGATAGCCTGCAGGGATGTGCCAAGAAGTTCCACACCGAATTTTTCAAGCGCCCCCATTTCTGCAAGTTCACTGGTAAGATTTAAACCGGTCTGCCCGCCAAGTCCTGCAATGATGCCGTCAGGACGTTCTCTCTCAATTATCTTAGACACGATCTCAGGCTCAAGGGGTTCGATATAAACCGCATCTGCCATGTCAGTATCAGTCATTATGGTTGCAGGATTGCTGTTGACAAGAACCACTTTTATTCCCTCTTCCCTTAGGGAACGGCATGCCTGGCTGCCTGAAAAATCAAATTCTGCCCCCTGTCCTATCATTATTGGGCCTGAACCGATAAGCAGTACTTTCTTGATGTCTGATCTTTTTGGCATTATACCTCTGTTTTTCAGGCTTAATGGCAAGATATGTTATTAATCTTGTTGATGCTTACGACTGTTTGTGGCTCATCCTTGGCATCTACCGTTAATAACCTATCAGAAAAATAAAACCACAGAGAACACAGAGAGCGCAGAGATTTTTAAAACATGTCTCTGTGTTCTCTGTGAACTCTGTGGTTCCTTTGGAAATACAATATAGATTGATTTTTCGGATAGGCACTAATATTCTCAATTTGTAATAAACAATTTATTCATAACAAAAGCAGGGATCATTTTATTGACCCCGCTATTTTTATCATCTCTTCCTTGCTCAATTGGCCTGAAAGCACCAGTTCAAGATTTCCGATGTTCCAGGTGAGCATTTTACCCTCGCCAAACCCGGACATGATTTTACCTTCAGCGCCATTGATGCTGACCTTCTCAACATCCCCGAAATCAGGCGCCTGGTTCGTATCGTCCTTCACCTTTTCAGAAAGCTGAAGCATTTGCGAACCTTTCTGATATGTAAGGGATACGATTTCCATTTTGTCGTATTTGAATACTGTGGCGCTTTCAAATACATACTCATCTGGCAGATAAGTAGGCGAAATTAATGAAAAATTGACTTCTTTCTTCGCTTCTTCAAGTGTTATCTTTTTAGGCGGCGCTGGCAGCTCCCGTGTGGTTACTGTTGCCCCTTCGGGTATCTTGAACTCAAATTCGCTGTCGGGAATGCCTGTGTTGAACTTTATATCGCGATATTCTATAGAAGATAAAAGTGTATTGTTCTTATCAAAAGTTTCCATTTTAAGAGGCATCCAGTTTTCACTGTCCACCCACATGCCAAAATGCATTCCCATCATCATACCTTCTTTTTTGGGCGCGGCTTTTATGAGATATACGTTTCGTTCCTCAAACTTATCCGTGCCCTGATAGGATATGTCTGTCTGGTTAAGAAGTTCCCTGATGGATTGTATGTAATCCTGTTCGGATGAATTGGTATTATTGATCTCAAGCAAATCCATCTTAGTTACCTCATTTTTTTAGGGTCGTAACTCCAGATGGTCTTGCCGTCACTGACCATGACCTGGCCTGCCATCTCAGCGGGTTCAAGATATTCAAACCGGCTTTTACCGGGCATCTTGTTCATTATTTTAGCCTTTGACATTTCGTCTTTGCCGCCAAAAGATGACGAGATGACCATGGTTGCTGAATAGTCTTTAATACTATCCTGTTTCGTTTTCATCTGTTCTGCAATCTGCTCGTCAGACATGTTCGCAGTACAGCCAGAAATGAGGGCTATTACAATAACTGCGAGCAGAACTATTCCTGTTCTTTTAATCATGTATTTCCTCCTGTTTTATTTATGTCAGAAACGTGACCCTAATCACGTTTTTTATCACGTTGGTAACCGCAAATGTGATGATTCTTTTTTGGAACCCGATTAATCATCAAAGATAAAGACCTCCTCTATTTTGGATTTCAATACCTTTGCTATATCATATGCAAGTTTTAGCGACGGGTTATATTTTCCCTTTTCTAAAAAAAGGATGGTTTCCCTCCTTACACCTACCTTTTTAGCAAGTTCTTCCTGAGTTAAATCATATCTTGCCCTGAGCTCTTTAATTCTCGTTCTCATTAACCCCCTTCTCGTACCTGTAAAACAACAGTACGTATAAGAATGAGGCGACAGCAATGACAGGGCCCATCAACGCTGTGAATATTATTTCATTTATCAGCCTTAAACCAAGCAATGTACCCAAGACACCTATTGATACGTAAAGGAATATGAAACCTGCCCTTGACGCCTTGAGCAGGTTCAACTCATAGCGCTCGTCGGTAAGGGCCTCGTCTGTTGGGATGTCTGAATCCTTCCATTTCTTCCACTTACTGTAGCTTTTAATCGAGATAAAAATCCCAAGAATTATGAAATACCCGCTGAGTGCTTTAACAAAAGTGTTTTCATAATACAATGCAAGCCAGAGGATGCCCACCAGCACAAAAAATATGCCTACGAAAAACTGGCGAAGTAATATATCTCTTGTTTTCATTACACGTCACCCTTTTTAACAAAATAGTAAGCCAGTATGATCCACGAATATATTCCGATATGTGCGACAACTATCGGCGTTAAGTAGGACTCCCAGGCAGCTATCATGATGTCCAACGACCGAATAATGTCGATAATTACGTTTTGGCTATATAACGGTCTTCTTCCTAAAATTATTTGGATTATTATAATTGCCAATGACACAAACCCGATAACGAAAAACAAGTACCACGATTTTCTGAGGAAGTTGTTCATTTCATATCACCTTTATTATTGTAGTACCACCTGAACACAATCGTTGCCTTCGATGACGGTAAGATCAATAGTATTGGCCCGAAAATCAATCGTCGTTTATTGGCTTTTGTCATTTCCATTCTATCAGACCTCTAAAATGTTGAATATATCTAACATTATGTTATGTATATACCACTATTTAAAACTTTCTTTTTTGTTAGAAATATACCACTAAAATGTTCTCAGAGGCTAATATTTCGTTTTTTAACTCTCAAAAAACTAAGCCCGCCATTTCATGATTTTGCTTCTCTCCTGGAGGTATTTTTCAAGCAGCAGAATCCCTATCCGTGCAGGAAGATGAACATGCCTGCTGTTCTCATTATTATTGTCTGAACGCCGCGTTCCTGGGGGATAAAGAAATCCAGTAGGTATAGGATTGCGCCTATGATCATGAGATCGAAGATACGCCGCGCCTGGGATGTCTCAAGGGTGCGAAGCTGTTTTATCGTGGTATAAGCGGCATAGATAATTGCTGGGGGCGTCAATTAGGGCATTGAACTGTTAAGCTTGAGACCCTCCCGGAGCTTCCTGTTATTAGTACGGATCCGATTACTTTCATTCCGCACTACGAAATATTATAATTTAGACTAAAATTTTTTCATAGCAGTGATCCTGAGACATGGCATTATCGCAAAGGATATTATGGATAAAGAAAAGTTAAAGGATATGGGTTATATTGTTTTTGATATCAGGGATTTCGCTCCTTTTTCCAATGGAGTTAAACGATTATGGAGAATGAACTGATCTTCCCTGTGTGGCAATATGATGAAATGCAGCAGGTCGGCACCGACTATACGGACGAGGCACAGGTGGAAGCCTATGACCGACAAATGCAAAGATTGAGAGATGTTAATGAAGAAACAAAAGCCATAATTAAGTCCATCAATCTTAAAAGAAATGAGACCATCCTTGAAATAGGAACCGGAACAGGAAGTTTCGCAATAGAGGCTGCAAGGCATTGTGAAAAAGTCATTGCCATCGATGTTTCTCCTAAAATGCTGGAATTTGCACAAAAGAAAGCCAGGATAATGAGGATAACTAATGTTGAATTTAACCATGCAGGATTTTTGACGTATGGTCACACGGGAAAACCTTTTGATGCTGTCGTTTCGCAACTGGCATTACACCATCTCCCTGATTTCTGGAAAATCATAGCACTTCGCCGTATATTTGAAATGCTCAAAGATGGAGGGAAATTATTCCTGAGGGATACGGTTTACTCGTTCGATGTTGATAAACATAAAAATTTTTTCGATAATTTGATTGATAAGGTCAAGAATGCTTTAGGCGCGGAATTTGCGTTCGATTTTGAGACTGCAACTCGAGAGGAATATACAACTCTTGACTGGATAATGGAAGGATTGCTCAAGAGAGCGGGATTCTCCATAGACAAAGCAGATTATTTTGAAGGTTTTATGGCAGTTTATGTGTGTAGCAAAATCATTATGTGATCTAATGGATGACAAAAAACATTATGCTTAAATAGTAATGAATCGAATTTTATAAATGGAGGTTAAGAAATGACAAGTCCCCACTACAGGGAACGTCTTGATAAATGCAGCCGTTTGATGAAAGAGGCGCCTTTGCCATGATCACAAAGGAAGGAAAAGTTGCTCTTGGTGTCCCACAAACCGATGTTGAAGATGTAAAGCAATTCGCTCACTTCGACAAACTCGTGGGTTTTGAGAATGAAGTCGGTATGATCCATTCCATCGCCCATTACTTTGAACATTTCGGAATCAAGAAAGGGACAGTCGGCCTTGAATATACCTTTCTCACCCAGTCCATGATGGGGATGATGACCCATCCTCATGCCAAGCCGGAACAAGTTGCAGTAAAAGATTGCACCCATATAATGTCAGAAATGCACATAGTGAAGGATGAGGAGGAGATCAAGCGGATAAGTGCCTCATCGAAAGTTGCAGATGCCGGGCACGAAGAGCATATCTTCGGTCCTCCCATTCACGGAGTGGGCATAGAGTTCGAAGAGTCGCCCCTCCCTCCGGGTCATGCCTTCTTCCATGGGGAGAAAGAGCCGAAACCGCTTGAGGGTAACACTGTCATAGCTGTGGGTAATTGCGGATTGTATCTTGGCAATTTTGGTGTGAGAGTTGAGGACACCATAGTTGTAAAAGAAAAAGGGAATGAGATACTGACAGGATATCCCAGGCAGCTTGAACCATAAAAACAATGCAGTGGCTTTGAAAATGCTTATGTGGTGGACTGGTGGTGACATATGATATCATATTGCTGTGCCCTGACTGCGTGGAGATGCAGATGAAGAGCGCGCTGAACCACGGAGCCACCAAAGAAGAGATACTGGATACGCTTACAATTGTTCCAGATTGAAGAGCTGCCTGTATTGCAGGGTGTTTTGCAATTGCTCTGGCGATCAATCTTTTCCCTGCCGCTGGTGTGAGAACGATTTGTATCATTTTCTTATTACCCATTTCACCTTGCGCCTCCCCCGCCGCCTCCAAATCCCCCACCTCCTCCGAAACCTCCTCCTCCTCCAAAACCCGAGCTTCCTCCGGTTGAGGGTGGGGTTGTCTGCCCGTAAATATGTCCGAAATATATCGGCATGTAATTTACGGTATTGGCCTCAGGGATGTGCACATTTAGTTTTTCCATTGCTTTTGCGACCTTATCCCCGATTCCCAGCGCGGTTCCATAAACAAGCCATTCCTGCCATATTTTTATGTCATCGGGGGTATATTTTTGTATCAGTGCAAAATCGGAAAGGAAAATCCTGAATGCATCCCATTCGAGTTTTTCTTTATAATAGCTCTCCTTCCACTTCCCGAACAATGCAGATGAAGCAAAAATGGGAGGAATGGACATGAATAATAAAATTAAGGATGATGATAGGCCTGATGACAGCTGTGGATATACATTTCCAAAAGATGCATATAAAACCAGCATTGCCATAAAGATCAGGAAGAAAAGTGCGATAAATTTCAGGATATGCATTTTACCGCTTATTACAAACTCACTTGCAGCTTTCCTGTCCCTTGATTTCATGAGTTCTTTCATCCTGTCCCGAATGCTTCCAAGTCTTGATAATGCCGCAAGTCCCCCACCCTTTGCGCTGTTTCTCAGCTCTTCTATTCTCTCTTCCAGTTCTTTTGTATCAAATATACCCCCTCGTGCAAAACTCTTTAGAAATTCAAGTACATTTTTCTCGTATTCGTCTTCCCCTGAATCTTTTAGAAGCCGTATCCTTAATCCGTCACTTTGTTTTTTATCATCCTCTATCTTCACCATATCCCTTCTTTGCAGATCAAGAAGCGTGGCATAAAATCCATTCTCATCAAAATCAAAGGGATCTTTCCTGAATACAAGATTCACAAGCCATGGCTTTCTTCTCCTGGGTACAAAACTCAGGAATTTTGGAACTGTGAATGTTTTCTCCCTCCCGTATTTATAATAAATAAACAGAAGGATCAACGGAAACAGGAAAACCAGTGCACCCAGCGTAAAATTTATCATAGAGAATATTTCGGATTTCAGTGAATATTCAGAGTTTGCTGAAAGTGTTTTACCCTCAACATCAGTAACCGTTTCCGGAAATCCCTCCATGACTGCGGGAATTTCCGGATCAAGAAGCATTTCGATCTCTAAAAGCGCATCTTTCGGGCTTGATCCTGTTATAAACCATGTAGATCCTTCCTTCCTGGCATCCATTAAAGGATGAGTGAATATCCTGGAAACAAAACCATCTGGATCATGAATAGTTATTGCAGCTTTCTTATAAGTCAAATGTTCATCTGCAATTTTAAAATTCAGATGGCAGTATTCCTGATCACATTCCAGGGGAGGAAGCACTTTATAAACATAATTAATTTCATATTTTCCGGCCCCGAATCTTTCGGGATTATAAACGCCTGCTTCGTTTAGCTGCGCAAGGTTCCCGATCTCATTACTGTATCTTGCCGGTGAGAGGTTTATATATCCTTGAAAATCTTTTATATACGGGATAGTTCCCGGTGGAGGAGATATGCGAAGAGGTATTATTTGGGGGGCATTGAGTTTTTCCTGCGACAGCGGAACATCCCAATTCCTGTATAACATCCTGTATTTGCCCGGTTCTGTAATTGTATAGATAAATTTTTCCTCGAATGTCCCGTTCATGTAAAAGTCGGCATTGTAGTTCTCAACATAAACATCCCCGCATCCTGTGCATGCATCGGGAATCCCTGAGGTAAAAAAAAGCCCTGCAAGACCAATTAAGATAACGACAATTAAAAGAATCGTGATCTGCTTATGTTCACCCAACCCAGCTCACCACTGGTCTTTTCAGTTCTTCTTCCCAGAAATCAAGATATTCCTTCTTCCACATCCCCACCGAGCGGCCCACATATTTGGAAGGGATAGTATCAAGCATTGTATTATATTCCTGTATTATATTATTATAAGTATATCTGTGCCTTGCTATTTCATCTTCAATATCCTTGATTGCATTCATGAGGGGAGTAACAGTACCTGATGTCTTTAATTCGGGATAATTCTCTGCCACAGCAATTATATTTCCCAATACCCCACGGCTTAAGCCATCGATTTTTCCGAGTTCCGAAGTCCCGGCTTTTCCAACGCTTGCCCTCATGCTCGTTATTTTCTCAAAAGTGTCCTGCTCGAATTTCGCATAACTTTTTACTGTTTCCACGAGCTGTTCGATCATATCAAGCCGTTTCTTCATCGCAACCCTTACCTGGGAGAGCGTTGCATCCCCTGCATTCCTCAAACTCTTGAGCCTGTTATATATTGAAAGGGAATAAATAAGAAAGATAACAAACAAAAATAGCGGAATGAGAAGATATGTGATCATTTCTTTAGCTTGATATCCTCACTCTCGACAAGCATCCTGAACTCATCCAGGCTCAACCGGCCGTCTTTCTTGAACTTCTCCCTGGCATGCTCACGTTTTCCGACATTTTTCTGCTCATCGCGAACAAGCTGGAATTCTTTCATCTGCTCAAGATAAACCCCAAGCTCATCACGAAGTTTCGGTATTTCAGCTTTTAGAACACTTATTTTCTTTCGAAGCGGCGCAATTCCCTTGAATTTTTCATTCAATTGTGCATGATAAGAGTCGGCCTCCTTACGCAGGGTATCTATTTCATTGTAAAGTGAGATCATTTCTTCATGATGTTTCTGGGATTCCTGTGCAAGAGTCTGTATCTTTGCATGCAGAGTATCCATATCCGTATAGATTTCTTTTCCCCTGGCATACTCAATCGAGATCACGGAATGTATCTCATTAGCTTTCTTAGTGGCTTTCAATCTATCGTTCAATTCATTCAAACGGTTGAAAATATTGATCTCATGTTCAAGCGGCAAATCCGCGGTCAAAAATAGGTTTAGCTCCTCTACATAAGCCTTTTCAAGGGTTTCAGATCTTCCCCGTGCAGAAAGGTTCAATTCATCGCGTGATTTTTTAAGCTCCCCGATCCTTTCACTGAATTCTTTACCCTTACCCCTCATCTGGTCCCGTTGTGCTTTCAGTTCTGCGATTTTTGCATTCGTTTCATCACGTATTTTTCTCAATTCGGCAGCTTTTGGTGAAAGTTCCTTGACACGGGCATTTAAGCCATCGCGTTTGGCTTTAAGGTCATTGCCGCCCTGGCTGTGAAGTGAAATATCCTTGAAAATCGTTTTCAATTCCCTTTCATTTTGTTCTATTTGCTGCCTGAGGAGATTGATCTTCTCCTTCAGTTCCCGTTCTGATAATTTAGGATAAACCTTAGGGATTTCGGTTTTGACTTCTGTCTGGCCTGTAACGGTTTCTTCGGTGACTTTAATTTCCTGGTTCACGGGATTTTCGGGATTTTGCTCCGTCTGCATGATTTGCATATCTTCAGGTTCACTCAACTTTGATCCCCCCTTTTTGTTTTTCCCAGTAAGCCAGAGCGTTTGTATGGCTTTCGATCCTTCGTTTTAGCCAGTTATGCCTTCCCTCTATTTCGCCAGCCTGTTTCTCGAACTCCTTTGCAGAACCGGTATCCTGTTTGGGTTTATTCTGGATAGATAAAAGTTCTTTATGGGATGAGTTCGCTTCATCTAATTTATCAGTTATTGCTTTTAAGGTAACGGATATCCCGGCTTTTCTTGCTTCGGATTCAAAATCATAAAGAAGTTTCTTGACTTCTGCAATTGCTTTTTCTTCATCCTCAATGTTTCTTGAATTCTGGAGTTTTTTCTCGTATTCTTCGATCCTGCCTGATAGGCGTATTACATTATGAGTATTGGGTGCTTTGGCCTGCTGCATTTTCTCAAGCACATTATTGAAAAGCTCATCTCTTTGTTTTTTCGCCTGGTGGAAAAAGAGAAAATATTTTTCATTAAGGACATCGATCTTTGATTCGTTGATCTCAATCTCTTTTTTGAGGTCATCGGTTTGCTTCCTGATATTATTGAGCTTATTTTCAAGCTCTGAAAATTCACCTTTGAAGGCCTCAAGGAACTTATTATGTTTTTCAATAACAAGATCCATCAATTTATTATTGTCAATAATTTCTGTCATATTTGTACCATCTGTGCATGGGGAATCCCATCAATAAAGATCACGGTATCAGGGTCGATACATCCGCAATCAACTGCGCAAGCTATCGATTTCTCACCTGAGATGTTTGCGATATTGGCGTTTGAAAGGGCTTCTTTTACTTCGGTTTCGCATACATGCTCACCTTTATAAAAGCTTTCATCCAGCCTGAGGACAAGTTTTCCTTCCTTGAATTTTTTTCCGATAATATTCACATCACAGACCGCTACTATCAATTTCTCGTCTGTATCATATTTTTTCATATACATGTTCAAACAACCCTGAACCTTTCATTACTTGATTCAATTATCTCTCCTGCGCTCTTTAACTTTTGTATCATATCCTCAACTGTCTCTTTTTTGATACCAGATTCTTCAGCCCTTGATATAATATCTCCTATGGGTGCGGCGCCCATGTCTTTCTGGAGATCCCTGATTATTTCCCTGAGAACTTTGATCCTGTCCCGCTGGCTCTTGCCCATGCCCACGTTGACGATATCCGCATCAAGCCTTCCCGTTTCAGGATCTGTCATGACCTGCTTCAGGCTTGCCATCACAATGCGTATAATCCGGTTGGTATCATCTGTTGTTATGACATTACTCAATCGTACGCGTGCGCTTGCTTCAGCAAGGCGTATCAGGGCTTCGAGCTGGCGGGCTGTAACAGGGACAGGAGAATCCGGCGCCTCACCCTGTTTCCTGAGGCCAAGATAAAAGTCTATAAGATGTTTCCTTGCATCCTCCTGGATGATAGGGAATATATTCCGCTTCGTATATGCAATATATTTCCTTAGCTTATCTGCTTCCAACACCGGTTTGATTATCTCCATTGCTTTTGTAATATCATCGGGGCTGATCCCTGAATTTATTATGTTTTTTCTCCTGACTGAAAGTTCACCTGCATAATGGGCTTTAAGGATATGTTCCGCGATCGCAGTATCCCTGTTGACCGAAGGTTCATCGGTAAGTATGAATATCAGGTCAAAACGGGAAAGGAGGGCAGGGGGCATGTTTATTTGTTTTGCGATGGGCTCGTACCTGTCAAACCTTCCGAATTTCGGGTTGGCCGCCCCAAGAAGAGCGCAGCGTGATTTTAATGTCGCCATGATCCCTGCTTTTGCTATGCTTATTGTCTGCTGTTCCATTGCTTCATGCATGGAACTCCTGTCATCGGGTTCCATCTTATCCAGTTCATCAACGCATGCAAGACCCATATCGGCAAGCACAAGGGCGCCGGCCTCAAGCGTCCAGCGGCCGTCCCCGAATTCATCCTTTACCGCTGTGGCTGTGAGACCCGCCGACGTTGAGCTTTTGCCGCTTGTATAAATACCTCGCGGCGCAAGTTTTACTGCGTACCGCAGGAGCTGGGATTTGGCCACGCCCGGGTCGCCTACCAGGAGTATGTGCACGTCCCCGCGAATGCGCGCTCCATCGGGCAGGTACTTGGCAATACCGGAAAAAAGCTGAAGCGCCATTGCTTCTTTCACTTCCTCATATCCGTAGATCGAAGGGGCTATCGAACCTATTATCTTGTTGTATATCTCAGGGTCTTTTCCCAGAGTTACGATTTCCTCGATATCCTCTTTAGATATCTCGATATCTTCAAATTCCTTATCTTCAATATCTATGGATACCCCGTCAAGCAGGAGATCAAAAAAAGTGCTTTTTCCTTCCCTGTTGCTTCGCTGGAATGAACGCAATATCCCGGATATGACCACACGGTCACCCGGTGAGACCAGTCCTGCCAGGTCATCATCAACATCCACATCAAGAGTCTGGGGTTGCTCCCCACCCCTGAGGTCGTCGGGTGATTCCTGTATCCGCAGTTTCTGGGCATCGATGAATTCGGATTCCTCATGTACGAGCTTGAATGGGCCTTTTCGTCCGCATACATCATTCTGGCACTCAAACGGCTCAACGAACTTTCCTTCGGCCTGCGGCATGACTGTGACGTCACCGCATCTCTGGCATTTGAAAGCCGCATTTATTATCTTTGGTCTTACTTCTGTGGCTTTCCTGATAAGACCTGAGACGGCTATGAATTTGTTGATGTTGTCGCTTCGAAGCTCCCGTATCTGGATGCGCTCCGGGATCTTGATTATCCTTACGTGTGTATCTGTAAAAACAACATCGGCAGGCAGGTCAATACAACTTAAGGCTTCGTTTGAATGTTTTATTGCACGGTCAGGATGCTCAAGCAATTCCCGCGCAAGTTCCATGTCAAAGCGTTCGATATCGGGAAATTGAATCGCAAGACTCCTTTTTTCAGGATAATCCCTGGCCAGTTCAAGTATGTTCTCCCAGTAATATCGTTTAAAGAAATCTTCCCAGACCTGTTTGGATGATTGTACCATTTCTGACTATTTAAGCCCGAAGGGTACTTCAATGTTTCGAAGATGATAAAATAAGCAATTTAATATAACGGGGGAATAAATTGACATTCATGATAGAGATAGAAGTGAAGGCATCTGTTAAAGACCCGAAACAAATGGAAAGATCGATAATTGAACTGGGGGCCACACCTATCGGGATAGAATCGCAGGCAGATACATATTATAATGCGCCCTACCGTGATTTCGGTAAAACGGATGAGGCTTTGAGGATCAGGGTGCAGGAAGGAAAATCCATTTTGACTTATAAAGGGCCCAAGATTGATTCCGTATCAAAAACAAGAAAAGAGGTACAGACTGAGATCCTGGATACGGACAGTATGGGAAGTATTCTTTCATCCCTTGGTTTTTTTCCTGTTGCCACAGTATCAAAGAAACGAAAGAACTTCAGGATAGGGGATTTCTATATTTCACTGGATGAAGTGCGAAACCTTGGTTATTTCATAGAAGTGGAAATTACTTTAAAAGATGCGATTAATTACCAGGAAAAAGTTGAGAGCATTTTCAGGTTCATGGCAAAATTGGGGATCAGGAGGGAATCAACTATCCGCAAATCATACCTGGAAATGATACTTGAGAAGAATAAAACCGATATTTGTTCGCCTACAGTAGAATAGATTTATATATTGAACCCTCTTTTTCAGCAAAGAATGAATGTTTTCGGTTTACTCAATCCCAGGATACAGGAAGCTCTGGCAAAGCAGGGATTTACTTCCCCGACTGAGCCGCAGGTAAGAACTATTCCCTCGGTTATGGCAGGTGAACATCTTCTCCTGATAGCACCAACAGGTTCAGGTAAAACAGAATCAGCTGTCCTTCCGGTTTTTCACAGCATGATGAAAAAAAAAGAAAGAGAAAGAAAAGATGAAAAACGCGGGATTTCGGTTGTTTATATCACGCCGCTTCGGGCCCTTAACAGGGATATGCTTTATCGCCTTGAATGGTGGGGAAAGGAATTGGGAATAAAAGTCGCAGTGCGCCACGGGGATACTACAACATACGAGAGACAGAAACAATCTTTAAGTCCCCCTGATTTTCTTGTCACGACACCTGAGACCCTGCAGGTTATGCTCACAGGCAAGAGGCTTCGAAATAATCTTAAAACGGTTACACATGTAATAATTGATGAGGTGCATGAGCTTGCATCATCAAAAAGAGGCGCACAATTATCAATAGCATTGGAACGCCTTGTGGAAGTGGCCGGTGAATTCCAGAGGATCGGGCTTTCTGCAACTGTGGGAAAACCGGATGAGATAGCGCATTTCCTGGGAGGAACAGATAGGAATGCCCGCGTTATAGAAGTATCGCTTTTGAAGCGGCTTGAATTCAGGGTAGTTTGCCCAAGGCCGGAAAAGGCGGATAACGAATCATCAAGAAAATTGATGTGCACCCCTGAAATGTCTTCGCATCTTAGGATTATTTCAGAAATCGCAGAAAAGCACAAATCCACACTTATTTTTGTGAACACCAGGGAATCCGCGGAAATGCTCGGTTCAAGATTCAGGATGCTCGGGAAACTTATCGGGGTACATCACGGTTCCTTATCAAAAGAGACGCGTATAGAGGCTGAGACCAATTTCAAGAATGGCAGTCTCCGGGGGCTTATCTGCACGTCCTCTATGGAACTTGGTATAGATATCGGCGATGTTGACCATGTGATACAATATATGTCGCCTCGTGAGGTTACGCGTTTGATCCAGAGGGTGGGAAGAGCAGGCCACTGGGTAGGAGAAAAGTCAAGCGGGACAATAATAACAACAGGCGCTGACGATGCCGCAGAATCATCAGCAATCACGCGCAGGGCAAAATCAGGCGAGATCGAGATAATAGATATCCATGAGAACAGTACGGATACACTGGCAAACCAGATATGCGCCCTGGCGCTTGACTTTGGCAGGATATCGGTTGAAAGTATTTATTCGATAGTAAAAAGAGCATATCCTTTCCGTACACTTGGAATTGAACTTTTAGGGGCGGTAATAAAACAGCTTGATGATACCCGCCTGATCAGGTTCGAGAACGATACGGTCAGCCGTAAAATGAAGACATGGCAGTATTTCTATGAAAACCTTTCCATGATCCCGGATGAGAAACGATTTGAGATATTTGACATCGTAAGCGGCCGGACAGTTGGAGCGCTTGATGAGGCCTTTGTGGTTGATTTTGCAGAGGCTGGGGCGGTGTTCATTGCAAAGGGTGAAATGTGGCGCATCATTGAGGTTATAAGCGAAAAGAGCCTGATAAAAGTTGAACCGATAACCGATCCTGGGGCTGATGTCCCCAATTGGGTGGGCGAAGAGATACCTGTCCCTTATGGAGTTTCACAGGAAGTGGGATTGATCCGGAAGCGGATCGGGGAACAGCTCAAAAGCGGAAAAGATAATGAAAATATCATCTATGATTACAGGAAAGATTATCCGGCCGATGATGAAGCGGCAGATGAGATCCTGGAACTTGTGAAAAAACAGGTAAATAAAGGTCTTGTGATACCTTCCCATGATACTGTTATAATAGAACAGGACGGGAAGTCAATAATCATTAACATCTGCGGCGGGCACAAAGTGAATGAAACCATAGGACGCGTCATAACATCGCTTCTTACCGCACGGTTCGGGGCAAGCGTTGCTATGGAGATCGATCCCTACAGGATAAAGCTTGAACTTCCAAGACTGTTCAATGCTGAAAATATACGGGAATTGTTCCTTACATTAAACCCTGGACACATAGAGCCTATAATCGAGATGACTCTTAAGAATTCGATGCTGCTTAAATGGAAGATGGTCCATGTTGCCCGCAAATTCGGGGCAATGAGCAGGGATGTGGATTACGAACGCATAAGCATGAAAAAACTGCTTGATGTTTTTGAGCGCACACCAATGTATGATGAAGCCGTAAGGGAAATTTTCCATGATAAGCTTGATATTGTCCGCTCCGTAGATGTCCTGAAAGCGATCCAGGGCGGGAGCCTGAAGCTTATTATCCAGCCTATAAGCCCCATAGGTGAAGCGGGTTTCATGGGAGGGAGGGAATTGATGGCGCCTGAGAGGGCTGACAGTTCCATAATCATGGCCTTAAAGAGCAGGATAATGGAAGACAGGGTGATACTTTTTTGCATCAACTGCAAGAAATGGCGCTCCACAAAGGCTGTCAAAAACGTGCCTGAGCGCCCGGAATGTCCCCTCTGCGGCAGCAGGATGATTGCTGCTCTTAAGCCCTGGGAGGAAGAAGAAATAAAAATCTCAAAAATGCCTGAAAAGGATAAAACCGAAGAAGAAAGGAAAAGGACTGCGCGAGTTTATAAAAATGCGAACCTTGTTCTCTCACACGGAAAGACAGCGGCTATAGCCCTTGCTTCAAGAGGAATAGGGCCTGAGACTGCATCCAGGGTTATAGGGAAGCTGAGGGAAGATGAAATGGAGTTTTACAGGGATATCCTGATCGCCGAGAGAAATTATGCAAAGACGAAACGGTTCTGGGAATGAGGAATCCCAATATAAACCATTAGAAGTTCAGTAATATTTTTTTTGGTCATGATTATTTATCCGTACATTCGAATGGATATTATGCTCCATCATAAAAGTTACTATATTTCCTATCCAGCGTTCTAATTTGAAAGTATTGTTCGCATAATCTAAAAGGTCTTTTTCCAGGGTTTTCTGCCATTTCACTCCGCAATGTTTTTGTTTAAATTTTGTTATCTGTTCGGAGGTTGCGAGAGATTCAAAGTCACGTGACAACACACTCAAAATATATCGTAAGTAATCCTTCTTCATATACATAATAATGATGATAGTTACATTTATATTTTTCTATTATTGTTAAAAACGGTTGATAGTTTTGTATGAGGTTTATAGAATAAATAACAGCATGATTGAGAAAAACAGAAAATTTTAAATATCATGATTCTATTCAACAAATTAATGAAAACCAAAAAATGTTGTTATATTGAAAGAGACTGTACACCTTTATGTGCAGCATATATTGCTGCAAGTGAAATAAGTGAAGGTTTGGAAGGATTAGGTATGAAAGATATGCATTGTATGCGTCTTATTCTGGATCTTACCAACTTAATGAGTAAAATGGACTCGGAAGTTTTAGACGAAGAATAACCACATGACGCTTGCTCTCCTTGCCACATGAACCAGTCCAAGCATAACAGGCACTTCAATGAGCGGCCCTACAACAGCCGCAAAAGCTACACCTGAATCTATCCCGAACACGGCAACAGCTACTGCAATTGCGAGTTCAAAATTGTTGCTTGCCGCTGTGAATGCCAGGGTTGTGGATTGGTCATAAGAAAATCCCAGCCTGTGCGACATGAAAAAAGAGATACCGAACATTATGATGAAATACAGAAGCAGCGGGACTGCTATCCTGAATACATCCATTGGGAGTTTACAATGTACTCTCCCTTCAAGGAGAACATGACGATAATGGTAAAGAGCAGTCCGATCAAAGCAGTGGGACCGAGCTTTTTCATAAATACATTATCATACCAGTCCTTTCCCCTCTTTTTTACAAGAACAGACCGTGTTATTATGCCTGCAATAAAGGGAATTCCAAGATAGATGAATACCGCTTTGGCCACTTCCCATATGGAAATGTCCACAACAGCGCCTGCTCCTGCGCCGCCTATCCATGCTGACAATACAGTTACAAATACATATGCGAGAACCGAATATAGCGCTACCTGAAAGATGGAGTTCACAGCCACAAGGACCGCGCACAGTTCATTATCCCCACCTGCCAGCTGGTTCCAGACAAGAACCATGGCGATACATCGCGCAAGACCGATTATGATCAAACCTATGCGGTACTCTGGAAGATCAGGAAGGAATATCCAGGCAAGAGCGAACATGAGAACAGGACCGATAAACCAGTTCTGGACAATGGATGCGCTCAGGGCTTTCCTCTGCTGCTTCATTTTGTAGAGTTCTTCGTATTTCACGCCTGCAAGGGTGGGTACATCATCCAGATAAGTCCTATAGCTATGGGAAGTTAGACCTGTTCGAACTTGACGGCGTCAAGTATTGTAGCTATCTGCGGATAAACGGCCCCGAGGATTATCCCTCCTGCCATGGCAAGAAGGATCCAGAGGGTCAGGTATTTACTTATTATACCAAGACTGCCTTTATTTGTTCCTCCACCTGTCGTATCTTTCAAGAAATCACCTTTCTGCTGTTTGCATTCTTCATTCCAAACCTACCTACCTAAGCTTTCGTGCAATCTCATCCATACAGTGTTCTCGTTGTTCAAGCATCAAAAGGTTCCTGTTTTCGGATTAACATCCTGTGTTTTGTTGCTATTTTTCCTTGTACGGGATGCCTGGATAATAGGTAGCATCGCTCTCCTGGCAGGTATAGTGTACTATTGTGGTGTGAAGTTCAGGTAAGCTTTTCAATCCGATCAAATCCATAGTTAAATTCATATATATGAATATTCATAACTTAGAATATGTTATCAGAATTCAAAATTGAAGAGATGTATAAAAATGAGCAATAAAGATTCAATATTGTGGATACTCATAGCACTGCTTATCGTAGTAGTCCTATTATTTTCCGGAGGCGGAATGATGGGTTTCGAAATGGGCTTTGGAGCCATCATAATGCTGTTATTCTGGGGTGCAATAATCTGGCTGGTTATTTCGCTGATAAATGCCGGCACTAAGAAATCAGAAGAAACGCCTGAATCAGCGCTTACAATCCTGAAAAAGAGATATGCCAGGGGCGAAGTAACAAAAGAGCAGTACCTTGAGATGGAGAAGGAACTGACGGGGTAAACATGGCCTGGTATGGAAACTGGACGGTTGTGATTGCAAGTATTCTATTCTTCACACTTTTTGTGGTTGGGATTTGCTTACGCTCCGAAAAAGCGCGACTGGAAGACGCTCGGAATATACTTCTGGATTCATTGTCCAGTGGCCCACTATACTTACTGTAATAATGTGGCCTGTTCTGATCATCATGTATATTCGCCTTGCAAGGAAAGAGGAAAAGGAGATGGAAGAGAAGTTTGGGGAAGAGTTTCGAAAATATAAAAACGAAACCGCAATGCAACTACGATTTCACGATTTTAAGGAGGAAAATAATGGAAAATAAAAAAACTGAGAACTGTATGATATGCGGTGAAGAACTTGCTTATTTGACAACAGCTATTCCTGTAACATGCACTTATTGCGGGAAAGCAGAATCTGCCAACATTCATTGCCCGTCTGGTCATTATGTATGCAATGAATGCCATGCAAGCGATTCAATAAAGATAATCACCCAGTTCTGCCTGTCTTCAAACTCCAAAAACCCCATGGAAATGGCAAAGACAATTATGAGGCATCCAATCATGCCCATGCATGGACCTGAACACCACGCTATGATCGCAGCAGTACTTGTTACTGCCTACAAGAATCTCACAGGCAAAGTGACAGACGATGAAATCAAGGAAGCAATAAGGCGTGGAGCCACCGTGCCAGGCGGTTATTGTGGCCTTTATGGTGCAGATGCAGCAGCTATAGCCACAGGCATTGCTATTAGTACAATATTAAAAGCCAGCCCCCTGACAGATTATGAAAGACGAACTGCAAATATGATGACTTCCCGTGCGCTTGCTGCCATAGCCAGTAACAGGGGAGCCAGGTGCTGCAAACGGAGTACTTACGTTGCATTAGAGTCTGCAATTCAGTATTTCAGGGAAGTACTTGGAACTGAACTTGAATATATTCCAGTTTCAAAACTTAAATGTGAGCATAGTTCCAGGAATAAGACTTGCTCACGGACTGATTGCAGGTTTTATGCTGGAAAGGCGCTTTAATATGAAGAATCAAACGGTGGTAAATAATGAATAAGAAAATTTATGAAATGCACGCCCAGATTTGCAAGATTTTTACAAGCCCAAAACGACTGGAAATAATCAACCTTCTCAGGGATGGAGAAAAAACGGTTAATGACCTGGCAGAACAGACTGGAGTGCTGCAGGCAAATGTCTCTCAGCATCTCACGGTCTTGAGGCAGAATAACGTTGTCACTACACGAAGAGATGGAGCAAATGTTTACTACAAGATCGCAAACCCGAAAATCTTGCAGGCATGCGATCTGATGAGGGAAGTACTTATAGAAAAATTGGCAGAGAATGAAACGTTAGCAAAGAGGATGTCATGAAAAATCAATTGATCTTCTATTCTAATCTGCAAGCTGAAATTCCATGCAAGCCGAGTCATCTGCTCTTACCAATCCATAAAAGCGGCATTGATCATAGGCAGGATCGAACCATGTGCAATCTCTGCAACTGTTAATAGAGTAACTCCTGCTTTTGTTCAACTGTGTTTTTCCCTCATTTTGTTATTCAACCATTCATGCTATTCTCTTTTTGCCCTCTGCTGGCTTGAGATGAAATATCTCTTCAACGTTAACAAAAATTGCAGCTTTTGGTTTTATTTTCCCGGCAAATCTCTTGTTGATACGCTCTTTGAAATCCTCGAAATATTTTCCAGTATCCATTCCTCTCCACTCCCTTTTACCATGTAACCGTTTGGATATACAGCATTTCCAACGGCTACGCGGGATCCATTCTTGATATTTGATACTGTCTTCGATATGAAAGAGACACCTATCAGCAGCTTATCATTACCTATTGTCTTGACAAAACAGACTGGTACAAGATGGGGATCCCCATCTTCTGTTACAGTCGATATCCATGTCAGAACCTTTTGTTTATCGCAGTCAGGATTTTCAAATTAGATATTACCATTGCCGCTAAAGGCAGATTCTGGATTTTTTTGATATTCCAATTTCCATCTGGATATCATGGTTGGATGGAGATTGTTTTCACGGCTGAGCTGCGCAAGGTTCTTTCCACTTTCAAGCTCCCGAATAATGGAGATCTTGAATTCCCGTGTATGTCTTCTTCGTGTTATTTTTCCCATATTTTTTCCTCACAGTGAACCATAGCTTAACTAGTTGTCCACTTTGAGGGCGCAGTCAACGTAAATAACTAAAATTATTTCTTTAAGTGGTTTTTGCTTAAAAAATATAAAAAAATAAGAAATATTTAATTGTTTTTGTAAATGGAAATTGATATAGTAAATAAACTTAAACACATATCGTTAGACATGTTTAAAAAAATACTTTTTTCATTAACAACAGTAGCAATAGTTGTTTCAATCTACTTGACATTCTTCATCGCCCCTGTTTCCATCGATCCCATGGAGGCAGGCGGAGATCCCGTAACGTTGTATTTGTATCCGGTATAATGTATCTTACAGGCTGTGGAATAGAGCCACTGTTCACCCGGTTGTGATAGGTCCTGGAGGGGGAGGGATAAGTGGAGATATTGTGATTGGTACTGTCCTTATGAATATCATTGCATTTATCCTTCTCCTTGTTTCGCTTGTAATCTTACGCACGAAAAATCTGTAAAAATAACCATAAAGTACTTATGTTTACATTGCCTGTAAAATAATATTATGGTAGAACTGGATAATCTCGATGTCAAGATATTGACTCATCTACAGGACAACAGCAGGAAATCGTTTCAGGAGATAGCAAAAGCTTGTCTGACAAGCGTGCCTACAGTCAAGAGCCGTGTGGATAGGCTGCTTGAACTCGGTATTATAATGAAGTTTACAATAGATATTGATAATAGCAAACTGGGTATAGCCGAGGCAATACTTCTTGTAAATGCAAAGCCAAATGCAGTTAGCAGAATAACCAAAGAACTGCTGGAGCTGGAAGAGGTAAAAGAACTGTATGTTACATCTGATTCTGACGCGGCTATAGTATCGAGGATAGCAGGGGATATGCGGCACATCCTGGCAATTCAGGACAGGATAAACCTCACGGATATAAACAATATCCGCGTTATATCCGTAAAAGCACCATTTAGAAAAGAAACAACCATACTGCTAGCTTCTTGCAGTATAACATTAACCTGTGCTTATTGCGATAGGAAAGTGACAGGAGAAGCAGTCAGAAAGAAATTCAATGACAAAGACTATTTCTTCTGCTGCCATACATGTCAGGGTGAATTTGGAAAGAAATATACGAAGCTAATCGCAAAAGCTTGATGTGCAATAATCCTAAAACTAGTGAAATTATGTTGTATTTTCAAATAATAAAGTCGAGTGCATTTTTATTTTAATTTTATAAAGCACAACTCGCATGAAAAGTTAGAATCTATTTTTAATTATCGTAGAGATGTTCTTATGGCAGAGATAACACCAGATGCAGTATTGGATGTAAGAGGCGAAGCATGCCCCTACCCCTTCATAAGAACAAAATGGCTTGTGGAGCAGATTGCCAGCGGTGAGGTAATAAAGGGGGTTGCAAATGATCCTGATGCAGAAGAAAAACATAATTTATTGAAAATTATAATAGTATTTGTTACCCTGAATATCAACTTACATGGAAGTGCGTCTTCCTCCGAAAAAGAGACAAATTCTCTCCAGTGGTTCCCATCTTTAGCTTCTGATAATGGCATAGTATATGTTACCTGGGCCGATGAGAGAAATGGCAATTATACACGGATAATGAATAATCAGCCTCATAAATCCGGGGATGTATATATTTCAAAAGCCAGTTTTCAGAACGGCTGGGTTTTTGACAAAAATATCAGGATTAACGAAATTAAGGGAACTACAGGACACGGCTCTCCTTCGATAGCAGTTGATAACAATAACCTTTATGTCGTATGGGAGGATGACAGATTCGGGTTTGAAGAGCTCTATTTTTCTACCGCCAAAAAAAACAATATCAAGTTCAAAAAAGATTTGCCAGTTGTAGCAGAGGCGGGAAGCCAGGTGCTGCCGTCCATTGCGGAAGATTAGAAAACAATAGCTGGAAATTTGATAAAAATATTCGGATAAATGACGATACGGGAAATACAAATCAAATGCACCCCTCAATTGAAGTTGGAAACGGGGAGATTTTTGCGGTCTGGGAGGATGATCCAAATATAGTATGCCGTTTTGTCATATGAGTGGAGGTGAGATTTATGGCGATGGCACACTATAGCATTCGGTCTGCAAACCATGTGGCAGCTTCCGTCTCCCACACAGTTACCAGCGTTTACTGCAACTGAGATTTTTCTGCCATTTAATTCCTGGATTTCGTAAACACCTCTCGAACAGACCTTCACGCACATCCCGCAACCATTGCATTTCTCTTTATCAATATATTCTATAAAGCTGGAGTCCACTTTTCGCCTAACTTTGTTTTACCCTGATAATATGCAACATCATCAAGTTCACAGCAGCAACTCTTCATTTCTCTGCACTCACCGTTTCAATGTTGCTGGATTTACAGTCAGGACAGATAACGTTTTTTCCAAGTCCCTTAAATTTGTTTTGGCAATCCAGGCAAATGTATTCTTTTGAGTCCATTCCTAAATCCGTTTTATAGCCTCTTTCACGAGATTCTGCCTGTAATCTTCATCCGGGTTATCTATCTGTATATAGACCTTTAAACCTTCCATATTCAAAGGCATAGAGTCGCTGAACATACCTGTTTTGCCCACCCTGCTGTTCATAGCCTCCAGAAGCGAGGATGCTTCCTCGCTGTTTTTAGATTCTGAAACCCAGAATTTAGCTTTACTGGCTGTTGTACTTCTGTAGTTCGCTATATAGGCATTCTCTATTTTTACACCAGGATTATTGCCGTGCAATTCTTTTACTGCTACCATGGCTGCATCACCATCCCTGTATAGAGCAAGGTTCATATCCCCCAGTTTTTCTGTGAAGATGCTTTTTCTGGAATCTGATAAATATAGAAATGAAACTGCCAGCACAGCGATCAGGGCGATTGCAATTACAAAATGGATTTTTTTCATTTTTACCTTCTTTAAACTGCGATTTTTCCCGCTTTTTCAAGGATCGATTTGTCTTTTATGATTGCTCTTGCGATGTAGATGCTCCCGGCAACGTTGACAATGAGCCCGGTGATTATTATTGCATCTTTATACTGGATGAGGAAAGATGATGCTGCAAGGATCAAACCAATTGATGGCAGGATATCGCTCACATGGTGCAGGCAGCATGCTACCATTGTCAATGATGAAGTAGCTGAGCCCGCCATGCCCATTTTCTCTGAGCCTGCTATATTTTCAGTTGTAATATTCTTGTGATATCTGAAAAGCCCCATCTGAATGCTGACTGCAAGAGGGATCAGGTACACAAATACCCCGTTAGTAAGAAATACCTGGTATCCCTTCTCAAACGATCCTTCCGCAAGGGAAGCTATAGAGATATTGAAAAATACTACGAGTATTCCAATGCTTGCCCCGAACACGAAGGGATTTTTAAGAAGAGTTCTGATATTTTGTTTTAAAAGCATATATTTACCATTTTAAGACTCTTTCTTTAACTCCTGCAACATCCTGGATTACCAGTTCAAAACCAGCGCTATCATCAAATTTCGGAAATTTCAAAATTCCTTTAAAATGATGCCCCCCGATGCCTCCATTCCATGACTCTGGTTTGATAATATTCCCTTTACTGTCGCGGATATAAGATAACTTTTCAATTTCATAGTCAAGAGATCCAGAGTGAGTATCGAGACTAATATCAAAGGTATTATTGCCAAGATATATAGCAGTGATAGTTACTCCAGCTTCTGAATTTACTTTATTCTCCGATGCAGATTCATTAGATGTCTTATCTGCGGTAGTCGATTTACTTCCGGATAAACACCCGCTGACCGCTGCTGTAATCAAGATTAAAAGTGCTATTATAATTCCTGGCATTCTCATGTAAGCTCCTCTTTATTATTGTAATTATCTTTCTTACCAGAACTTCCACCAGGGTTTTTTCTCATCCATACCAACGGGTCCGCTTTTAATGTATTTTTCAGGTTTGGAATCAAATGCTTTCTTACATCCGGGTGAGCAGAAATAATAGGTCATCCCTTTGTATTCTGATTTGTACTGTGCTGTATTTTCATCTACCTGCATTCCACAAATTGGGTCTGTTTGCATATTTTTCATTCTCCTTTTATTGTTTTTATTATATTTCCACTGCTTTTATTATATTTGTACTTTACGTTTGATGTAAAATAAGCAACTCATGGCGGAAGCGATGTATTTGTTCCAACACCCCTGCCTGAATACTTATCATCAATCCTTTTTCTGACATCTTTTAACGAATATCCTGTCATTACTATAAACCCAATTACGGCTTTAAGGAGTTAGAACTTAACGAAAAAATCATTGATGAGCTTAAAAACCTATCAGAAAAAGATTTAATAAAAGATGATGTGTGGGTAACCCCTAAATTGCCTTTCATGGTTCCTCTAACAATAGGGTTTTTCATGGCAGTATTTTATGGTGATCTAATTTTTTCATGTTTGGAGCTTATAAAATATTTGATATTTAAATACAATTGAGTTAAATTTAAAATTCATATTATGAAAATCGCAAATTCAGACATTCAATTTTTTCATTTCTTAAACCGGAATGAACATAAGTGATAAGTATATTACTATGTTATTCTAAAAAAATATCAGGAGATTTTCATTGGACGACGTTATAATAAAAATTAGAGGCATGATGTGCGGTCATTGCGAAAAAACCGTGACTGAAGCAGCGAAGAGTGTTAAAGGGGTCACAAAAGCCTCATCGGATTTTAATAAAGGTGAGGCAAAAGTCTCGTTTGATTCTTCAATAACAACTCTTGAAACTATTAAGAAAGCCATCATAGATGCAGGTTATGAGGTAATGGAAGAAGACGAGACCTGTCCGCTGCTATTAAAACCTGCCATCATCGAACCCCGAGCAAAAGTTGTTGATAAAGTAGGAGGGATAAAGAAGAACTCTATAAAGATCACCGGGATGACATGCGCTTCGTGCGCCCAGAATATTGAAAAAGCTCTCAACAAGATTGATGGTGTCATAAAAGCTTCTGTCAACTTCTCTTTTGAAAAAGCTGTGGTGGAATATGATTCCTCAAAAGTAAGCACTGCAGACCTTGAAAATGCAATAACATCACTGGGCTATGGAGTGGCAAAGAGTGAAGTAACCCTGAAGGTCGGACTGATGCACTGCGCTTCATGTGCGCTCAATATCGAAACAGCGCTTAAGAAAACCCCGGGGATAAAATCGGTAAACGTAAGTTTCCCACTTGAACGCGCGAAAATTGCATATGACCCGGAATTTATTTCAGTCCAGGATATTATCAAAGTGATAGAAAGTGTAGGGTATACTGCCTCCGAGAAGTTAGAAAAATCCGATGCTGACAGGGAGCAAAGGGCGCGCGAGGAGGAAATAAAGAGGCAAAAGATAAACCTAATAATTGCGCTCGTACTGGCAATCCCGATATCTCTTGGCGACATGGGACGAAACCTTGGCTGGACATTCGTACCGGATTTCCTAAAAAACGATTATTTGCTTTTCGTTCTTGCCACAATCGTAATGCTGTTCCCTGGGCGACAATTCTTTGAAGGGACTTACAAAGGTCTTAAACACGGCGTGACTGACATGAATCTCCTGATAGCGACCGGGACAGGAGCAGCATATTTGGTCAGCGTTGCAGCTACCTTCCTTGACCTTGGCGAGGCATACAAACATACCTATTATGACACCGCTGCACTGCTTATTATGTTCATAGTGCTGGGGAGATATCTTGAGGCACTGACGAAGGGAAAAACATCCGAAGCCATAAGGAAGCTCATGGGACTTGCCGCAAAGACGGCGCGCATAATGGTGAACGGTGAGGAGAAAGAGATTCTTGTTGAGAATGTAAAGATCAACGATATCGTAATCGTCAGGCCCGGTGAGAAAATACCTGTTGATGGAAAAGTCATTGATGGACTCACAGCAGTAGATGAGTCCATGATTACAGGCGAAAGCATACCTGTGGAAAAAGCCGTAGGCGCAGAGGTTATAGGCGCTACCATGAACAAGACAGGCATGATAAAATTCACTGCTACGAAGGTTGGGTCTGATACAGCACTTGCTCAGATCATTAAACTTGTTGAGGATGCTCAGACGCAGAAGGCACCTATTCAGAAACTCGCCGATATCGTTGCAGGGCATTTCATACTTGCAGTACATGTGCTTGCCCTGCTTACCTTCTTTTTCTGGTTCTTTGTAGGGTTTGAAAAATTCAATGTACCTTCAACATTCGGGATGGGAATGGTCTCTCCTTTTCTGTTCTCGCTTCTGATATCCATAACAGTGCTTATCATCTCCTGCCCTTGTGCCGTGGGGCTGGCCACACCCATTGCTATAATGGTGGGTACAGGCAAAGGCGCGCAGAATGGAATTCTCATCAAGGGCGGTGAAGTGCTTGAGAAAGCACAGAAACTTGATACCATCGTTTTCGACAAAACCGGGACGCTTACAAGAGGTGAGCCTGCGCTCACTGATGTGATAGCCGTAAAAGGTTCTGAGAATGAAGTACTGAAACTTGCGGCAATAGCAGAGAAGGGGTCTGAACATCCTCTTGGTGAGGCCATACTCAAAGGAGCAAAATCAAGAGGCATCGATGTGCCGGATGCAGAGAGTTTCAAAGCAATACCGGGGCGGGGAGTAGAGGTAAAATATGGTGGCAATAGGGTGCTTATAGGAACCCGGAAGCTTATGACAGAAAACGGTATGGATGTCACGCCGCTTATAGGAAAATTGGAAGAACTCGAATATAATGGAAAGACTGCAATGCTCGTGGCAGAAAATAATAAAATAGCTGGTATCGTAGCGGCTGCTGATACACTGAAGGAAAATTCAAGGGAAGCTGTAGCCGAACTACATAAAATGGGCTTTTCAGTTGCAATGATAACAGGAGATAATAAAAGGACTGCAGAAGCTATCGCAAAACAGGTAGGTATCGACAGGGTATTGTCAGAAGTGCTTCCCGAGGATAAGGCTGCACAAATAAAGAAACTCCAGGCTGAAGGTCAAAAAGTAGCAATGGTTGGGGATGGCATTAACGACGCTCCGGCTCTTACCCAATCGGATGTGGGCATAGCCATTGGAAGCGGCACGGATGTGGCTATCGAATCTGCTCAGATAGTGCTAATAAAAAATGATGTCCGGGATGTTGAAAAGGCCATACGGTTGAGCAAACTAACACTTCGCAAAATAAAACAAAACCTTTTCTGGGCTTTCTTCTATAATTCGGTTGGAATACCTATAGCTATGGGCATCCTTTATCCTTTCACCAACCCCCCATATCTTATCAATCCAGCTCTTGCTGCTGCGGCGATGGCTGCAAGTTCGGTTACTGTCACAATGAATACGCTCTTTATGAAGCGCATAAAATTACAGGAGTGAATTATGGAAAAAAAACTTGGGACTTACAGTCTGGTTGCAAGTATTGCAACTTCGATTGTTATTGTGTTACTTTTCTATATACTTGCTGCCAGCAAAGTGAGCATAAATCCCCAGATGTACAAGCCCATAGACATTTATGCGGGGATGGTATATGTATTCGTGCTTTCTATGATAGTATCGGCATCGATATGGCCAGGGATCATTGAGAAAAAGCTGAAGGGATAAAAATAGCTTCGGTGGATGAGGTTCCAACCGAAATGCTAAAAAGTTTATATTTTGCCATTTAGGCAAGTTTGATCCCAATACAGGGATGGTAATCTCAAGACCATCGCCACCCCCTTTACCTGCTGTTGTTTGCAAGTTCACAAATTTGTTTTAGAGAAAAAAAAGAAGCACAAAAGATTATTGAGTACATCCACAGTGATATAATACCGAACATCAATATCAGGATAACATAAGGCAGTATCGAAGCCTTTGAATTCGGATTGTTAAGGGATATTTTATATGCTGTATATATGGCGCCCAGCACTCCAAGTACAGATAGAATATACTGGATAATCTGTATCGTTGGCATATTCAATATGGCCAGGTCTCCTGTAATATTCCATCCTACAAGGGATACGGAAGTATATATTACGAAAAAACCTTCGCCAAGGAAATGTTTGGCATTATGGGCAAGGTGTATTCCCAGTCCCAGGGGAATAAGAGCATATCCATACCGAACAAACCCGGAAAGAGTCGTTTCTGTAGAATCCTTCGATACAACACTTAATTCTGCTGCCTGATCAGATACCATATTGGGATTCGATGTTCCTCTTGGGATTATACTTGAAACAAAACTTGCGGCAAGCATTAACACGACAGGTAACAGCATTGCTCCGGCAAAGATCAAAGTCCAGGCCACTGTGAAATCCGCGATCCCTGTGGTTTTTTCAAACCATGCCATGAAAGGTTCCCATACCTCCAGCATTATCATTGTCTGGCTTATAACGATCCCTATCAAAGCAGTGGCAGGAAATGATTCTTAAAATTGACAAAACTAATATGTACTTTGCTTTACAACAGATGTAAAGTAGAAGATAGTTTTCATATCCAATAAAAAAATCGATAGGAAGGCAGGTTAAAAATATGGTGCAGCCATCAGAACTTTCAATATTTATCGTTTTTATAGCAGGAGTTGTTACAATCATGAAACCCTGCTGTCTCCCGCTTGTTCCTGTAATATTTTCAGGTTCAGGAGGACACAGGCTTCGGCCTCTTGCTATCGTATCTGGCTTGACGGTAAGCTTTACGACGATGGGTGTGCTGGTATCTGCTTTTGGTGCCACATTTGGAACATATACCGGTTATTTACGCAACATTGCGATCCTGTTCATAATAAGTATGGGTCTTGTGCTCTTTGATAATGACGTAAATATAGAGTTCATGAAAATATCAGGCTCAATAACACAGCATTTGCGACAGATTGGGTTTTTAAACAGATTCTCCTCCAGAATGCCTGAAGGAAGCCTGATGGGGGGATTTTTCCTTGGCATGTCACTTGGTATCCTCTGGATCCCATGTGTTGGTCCTATCCTTGGCGCTGTGCTTGCATTAGTCGCATCGGTAGGAAATACTACATACGGAGCATCGATGCTGTTCGTTTATTCAATAGGGATGAGTCTACCTATGCTTTCTATTGCTTATTACGGGAAGAAGGTCACGAACAGGTATAAATGGTTTTCAAGGAACGGGGAGCTTCTTAAGAAATTGTCCGGTCTAGTGCTGATATTGGTTGGAATAATGCTGCTCTTTAGTATAGATAAGTTATTTATAAAGTGGATCTCTCCTTAAGTCAAGTTAAAAAATAAGGGAGGGATTTTCATCCCCCTCGGTTTTATCTCGGAACTACAGTTTTCTTCTATTCCATCTGGCCAATCCGAAAAGCCCTATGAGACCTGCTGACATGAGGGCCATTGTAGAAAGCTCAGGAACCGGTGAAACGATTTCCATATCAACTAATGTTTCTTTAGTTGCTATTGTTGTATCACTTTTTGCAACTACGCGATAATTGCCTTTAGTTAGGGGTTTCCAATCAATCGGAATGGTTTGTTTGGATCCACCTGCTAATATACCATTAGTTGAAAATTCTTCAAATCCATCTGATAATCTTGTAATTGTTATATTATATGGGTCGTTTACATTGAAATTCCTGTAGTCTGCTGCAAGAAAACCCTTCGCTGATATTCCAACTACGAGTGTTCCGGTGAGATTAATGTCTACACCGATCGGTGTAACTCTTTCAGATACGAAGACTACATTAGTATTGCTTCCACTTACATTACTAGTTATATTAGTTCCTGTGATGTTTGCAACGCCTGCAAGAGTGCTGGTTATATTAAATAGAGCAGCTGCGCCTATGGTTGTATTTGTGATTACAGAAATCGGGGTAATCGTATCCTGCGATCTATTTGAGGATAAATCGATAATCGCATCAATAACTGGATTATTATAATTATCGAATGCTGATGCTTTCATTTCAAATATATCTGCATTATTTGCAACTGCGGAGGTCGTGAGGTTAGCTATCGTAATTGCTACGATTGGACCTGCGACAAATCTGTTTTCAGTTACAGCAACGTTCTCACTAAGATTATCCAGATTTTGAAATGTCACGTTGAATGTATAAGGCCTAGTTGCATTTGTAGTCCTCAAAAAGATATATATCTCACCATTATTTGAACTAAACTTATCTGTACTCAGTAAGGTATTGTTTGCACCTATAATATTTAATGGCGGTGTTAGACCTTCGGAACTGATATTTATCCAATTAGAATCCAGCGGGATACCATTTGTATTAAGGGGATTTGTTACATTTATCGACCAGTTCCCTAATGTATTGTTTCCTGTGATAAATGAAATATTAATTTCGTTACTGGCATTTGCTACTGCTGATCTTTCTTCACGCACTGCTACGGCATTTGTGCCGTTAAATGTCGTTTCATGCGCTGCTGCAGGCCATGCTGCAATCCCTAAAAGCAGAAGTGCGATGAGCACGGTTGTTTTTATAAGACTATTCGATTTCTTAGTCGTAATTATTTTATTTATTGTTTTATTTTTCATATTTCCACCTCTTAAAGTACGTATCGTCAAAATACTGCAATCATTATTATTTGCAGCCACATACTCGAATCGCCATACCTTTGAGTTATTGTTTTATACATCTCTATATTAAAGGTAGTTTTGCTTTAAATTTCGAAAGCTTTCAGATGTAAACGATTTTATCCTGACAAATGGTGACACTAGTGTCACGTCAACTCTCCAAAGTCGGATAAAGTCGGGATAACTTTATCCTTGCATC
>Ga0172443_1043_pt1 | contig 36232 bp, 49 predicted proteins | sample MayberryNE_Catta_6_FD_114741 | JGI IMG/M metagenome (GOLD analysis project Ga0172443, IMG submission 114741) | reverse complement strand
ATTGATCGATTTTTGGGTTTGTGGGCTGGATTTAAATTTGGTTTTTACACACTCTGTCGTAATCATTCTCTGTGATGGTATCCAAGTCTTTGTTATAAAAAAGCGCCATCCTGAGCACGATATTCAAATCGTTCATATATGTGCTCTTCTTGTTCCCATTCTTCTTGCTGCTCTTGACGAAACTTGTTATTAATTCTCTGTTCCTATCCGAGATGTTGGCTTCGTTCAGTCTTCTAACCGCAGCTTCATACCCCTTATCAAAACCATGAATATCATCTGGATTGCTCATACCCCATATATTTTCACGGGGGATTATATACATAATGTGTATAGTCCCGGGCGGATTCGAACCGTCGTCTCCGGCTCCAAAGGCCAGAAGGATTGACCACTACCCTACGGGACTGAAGGCTTAATCGTAACTAAACTACTTATTCTTATGGGGATGTTATATGTATGCCCTTCTGAGCCTGTCCTTATGTTCCAGGTATTTCCTTCGAAAAGACGTGTCTTCCATCATCAGATCAACCTGCTGTTTGAGTTTATGCTCAAGTTGTGCCTGTTTACTGGAAAGATATTCCTTACACAATTGGTTGGATGAATCTGATGAAAAAGTCTGCGTCCCGGCCATTATTACTGAGACCTTCATATCAATGGGAGTAACAGTCCCGAATGGCACAGGAGATCCGTTTCTCATTATTTTTTCAAGGTCTTCATCGAACTTTGAAACTTTCATGCCAACAGCAACAGATTCTCCAGGTCTTACCTCTTCGGATTTGATATGCCATAAAATTTTATCACCGGCTATAAAGGTGTCATTATATTCACGGTTAGTACCTGTCAGGACGCGCCATCCGGATTTATTTTTGCTCTTATCGTAGGTTTCTTTCAGGTTCCCCATCAAGGAACTTACGCTTTTTATTGCCATTATACGAACATACCTCTTGGAGGTTCGGATCTCTTGCAGAGGGATTCGGAAAGTGCTGCCTCAAAATGCACCATCTTTACTTTGCTGCCTGCCAGTATGGCTTTGTGCAGTGCGTTCTTTAGCAACTTTTCGACAAGGTCCCTTCCGGAGAAACCCTGTGTGAGTTTTGCAAGGGCTTCGATATCAACATCTTTCTCGAGTTTCTTCGGGAAAGTTTTGACATAAGATTTCAATATTTTACACCTTTCCTCAAGGTCTGGCAGGGAAAATTCTATTTCCTCCTCGAAACGGCTTCGTATCGCGGAATCAAGAGTATGCAGCATGTTTGTCGCTGCAATAGTACATATCCCTTCATGGTCGTCTATTCCATCCAGCTCTGTGAGGAGCGCATTGACTATTTCCGACACATCACCGCGGATCTCCTGATAACTCCTGTTAAGGGCAATGGCATCGAATTCATCAATGAATATAATGCATGGAGCCATTTCCTCAGCTTTTTCATATAACTGGTGAATTTGTCTTGCCCCGTCGCCGACATATTCCCCTATGAGTTTTGTGGCCCTTACCGGCAGGAAAGTAACATCCGTGGCAGTTGCAAGTGCTTTTGCCATCATGGTTTTTCCGGTTCCAGCAGGCCCGTGGAATAAAATATTCCTTGGCATCCATGTCCCGAATTTCTCCGGGTTTTTAAGGAAGCTCTCAATAAGTTTGCATTTCTGTTTTGCTTTCTCCTGCCCTATGATATTCTTGAAGGTGACTTCTTTTTTGATTTCAGGGACCAGGAAATCAGTCTCATAATCTTCAACTACGAATTTGGTGTTTTTTCCTATCTCGGAATTTTCAGGATCAACATCCACTACTTTAAAAGCAAAATCAGGGAACATCCTCTTATCAAACAGAAAGTCTCCTTTTTTTATTATGTATCCGCCCCACTGTTCTCTTGCATAGAACTCAAAAACATCAAGTTCGCAGGGTTCTGGATACTCATGGAACATTCCTTTCAAGGGGTAGCCGGCCGGTTTTACTGTTACTGTCTTTGCTCCCGTACATTTAAAGCCGGGCTCGAATTTTGCACCTTTTTTGCTATTTACCCGTTGTTTTGCTCGCATGATCCAACTATTGTCAATCATCTATTAAACAATTGCCCTGTTTCCTGATTCTTCCGGAATTCTTTTATACCTGTGCCTGTGTTTTTCAAAAGGTTAGATGCTAGTTCCTGGGATGGCCATGAACCAAGCCCGCAGTCAGGACCTGCGTATTTTATTCTCTCGCCAAATATCGAATATGCTGTCCTGAGCCTTTTTGCTATGATCTGCGGCGTCTCCATCTGCGTTGTAATTTCATCTAACTTTGTTGGTTCTTTCCAGACATTCGTATTATATTTTTCATTCAGCACCGCAGCCATTCCAAAGATATCAGTACGTGCAACCCCGATTCTTAAGAATTTATCATAATCTTCAAGATCTTTTTTATCAATAAGGTCAAGATACGATGGGTTAGCAGCGGATTCAACACCGATTATACTGATAGAAGGCACCCTGCATATAAGTTTATAATAGAGGGGCGAATGAAGATGAATTTCCGTATCAATTTTATTAAAGCCCGAAGTTTTTGTGGCGATGGCGAGTGCCTCTATCATATCACCATCATTGAACATGATCTGCGGGTTTATCCCTATACTTGGTTCGTCTATCGAGATTACTGAAATTCTAAATTTTTTCGCATTTTCAATGGAATTACTGATAAATCTGTCAATACTTATCGAAAATGCATTCAGGACATCTTTGTAGGCAGTTCCGCCAAACTGCTTGAGATACAATTCTATGGGTCCTGTAATGCAAAGCCTTATGTTTAATTTCTCTCCGGTTTTTTTTGTATATTCGTCGCCAACTTCTTCTATTGCAGAAAGTTCCATTATTCTTGCCCTGTCCTTTCGAACAATCAGAGGCTCTTCCTGGGATGGTTCATCATTTATGATATCAAGGAACATCTGGTTCATGTCCCGGAACTGGGGGTATGTCGGAACATCCACTCCTGCATCGATTTTCTGCCGCATTGCATTCTTTAAGATATCCGGGAACTTCGGGTCATTGTTTTTCTTTGCCTGCTCTACCCATTCCCTGTTAATGCCTTCTGGCAGCGGAAAGCTTCCGATATCATCAAAAAGTATCATATCATTACTGATTTCTTTCTATCGGTTTATAGTTATTGATTTTCACTTTATATTGAACTTCACCCCGATTTTAAACAACCTTTTTGTGGGCAAATTCCTCAGCTCGCATCCTGTCTTCTCAATAAGTTCTTTTAAGATATCATTCAGCCTCTCTTCACTTTCAGCCGAAAGTGTGAACCAGATATTAAAATTAGAAGACCGAAGATAGTTATGCGAAACTTCCTCATAATCATTGATGAGCCCTGAAACTTCATCCACTCTCTCCGGCGGCACCTTCATGGCTACAAGCGTACTCATGCCGCCTGTCCTCTTCGTACTTATTATAGGGCCTATTCGCCTTATGGCGCCTTCTTTCTGGAGTCTCTTGATCCGGCGGATAACTTCTTCTTCTTTCAGTCCCAGGCTTTTCCCCAGTTCATCAAAAGGTTTGTGGACAATGGGAAAATCCATCTGGATTGCATTTAATATCTTTTTATCTATATCATCAAGCAAAATTTTACATGAAGACAATAAAATCACTTCCTTTTAGGCACATATACACAATACGGCTCTTCATCCAGGTAATCTCCTGTGCCTGCGTATGCGCGTGCGCGGCAGCCACCGCATACGTTCTTATATTCGCATAAACCGCATTTGCCTTTCAGCAGTCCGGAGTCGCGAAGGTCATTAAAGACTCTGGATTTTTCCCAGATCATCTTAAAAGGCTTATCTTTGATATTACCAGCCAGTGCAGGCAGATATCCGCAGGGATATACATCACCTTTACTTGAAACAAAACAAAAAGCCGAACCGCCCAGACATCCTTTGGTCATGGCTTCAAGACCATGGGTCTCAGGCGTTATCCTTATCCCTTCTGCCTTTGCACGCTGTCGCATTATCCTGAAATAATGGGGAGCGCATGTGGCCTTTAACTGTATTCTCTTATCCTTGCTCCGGTCATAGAACCAGTTGAGCACTCGCTCATATTCCTCAGGCGGTATTTCTTCGGATTCTATTTCCTCGCCTCTTCCTGTCGGAACAAGAAGGAAAATATGGAGGGCTGATGCTTTGAGTTCAATAGCAAGGTCATAGATACGCGGGATTTCCGTAAGATTTCTCTTTGTAATTGTGGTATTTATTTGGAAGCTTAAACCTTCTTTTTTCAGGATGTCAATTCCGCGAAGTGCTCCTTCAAATGCACCGGGCTCTCCCCTGAAAACATCATGCATTTCCTTATTTGCGCCGTCAATGCTGATGCTTACCCGTTGAATTCCCGCATCTTTTAACCTGCGGACAATTTCCGGGGTAAGAAGCGTACCATTTGTGGCAAGCACCGCACGCATTCCCTTTCCTTTTATATATTGTGCGATCTCATACACATCGGCGCGAAGCAGGGGCTCTCCTCCGGTGAGGATTATAATAGGTTTATACTCTATGAGTTCATCCACGAAATGCTTTGCCTGGGTTGTCGATAATTCACCGGGCTGCGGCTCTTTGATTGCAGATGCGCGGCAGTGGATACAGGCAAGGTTGCAGGCGCTGGTCAGCTCCCATGCAATAAGTCTTGGGGGTTTTACTTTTTGTTCTGTCAATAAGATCACGTATTATCGTATTAGCGCATTATCCTTTATTACCTTAATCTTTATGTAATAGGCGAAGAAATAATGCTGATATGAGTTATTTAAATACAGCTTTTGGTATAATATGGATCGTATTTATAGTTTATATTTTGAACTTGATACGGCAGCGAAAGACCCTTGAAACTGATCTTAAAATGCTTGAGGGTTTAAAATAATATGAATGTCGAAGGCATCCTGGATTACAAAACAATAGCAGTAGTGGGTATATCAGATGATCCAGCGCGTCCGAGCCATTATGTTGCAAGTTTCCTTAAAGAGCATGGATACAATATCATTCCGGTTAATCCGAAACTTACTGAATGGGAAGGAAAAAAATGTTATCCTGACCTTCCCTCTATACCTGTAAAAGTGGATATAGTTGATATTTTCAGACGCTCCGAAGCTGTTCCTCCTGTTGTGGATGAAGCCATCGCAATAAAAGCAAAAGTGGTCTGGATGCAGGAAGGAATAATCAATGCGGATGCTGCAGAGAAAGCACGAAGAGCCGGAATTGAGGTTGTGATGGATAAATGTATAAAAAAAGAATATATAACTTATCGGGGTCAAAGGGTGGAAAAGTCCCCTTCCGAAAGATAGGCGAATCTTGCTTCACAGAAGCTTCAAATTACCCGTTATTCTATCCAGTTCTCCTACCTCAGCCGGGCCGATTCCAAGCACCGTAGTCGTTCCCGGAGGCACTTCGGTCAGTCCCGCATCGGTGATAAGCACTGCCGGAATACCATGCCTTCTTGCAAGCTCCTTTAATTCAAAAAGTTCCTTAAGACCGGAGACCCGCAGGACAACTTTTTTCTGGCCGCCCTCTTTCCATGCGCTGCGCACTTTTTCGCTTGTATATTCATATGTGGAAATGGCTGCATGAGCGACCTGGACTGCAAGCTTGCCTTTTGACAATTTCAGGTCATCACGCACAATGATGCATTGTTTATACTCGGTCATGAATAACCCCATATTAACTGACCATCATGCCTTTATCATCAAATTTCAATACATCTTTTCGGTCTGCCCAATTCTTTCCGAATCTAAGTGATTCTTCGCGGTCAAAATCTCCAACTACTATATTTTCAGCAGTTCTAATAACAGCCTCGACAGGTATTGACAGGATGTTTTCAGAATTTTTTATTATAATCCTTTTGCCTTCAATTGCTATGCTTTCCCCGATGTCACGATTGTTCTGTTTTACAAATTTACCTATATACAAATGAACTTCGAACTGTCCATCGTTTTTTAAATTCTGATTCTTTTTCAAAAAACCGGTGATTTTTGCAATAATAGACATGTGCATCTTTTATTGTTTATTCTTGAATAAATAGTATTGGAATAATAATTGACGTTAACATCAAAAATAAAATAAGATTTGCATGCAAATATTAATATTCAATAACCTCATATCCAAAATTGGAATTAAGGACAGTTAGAATAAAAAAAATTATTTGGTGAGAATTTGGTTCAACCTTTTCAACCATTTGAAAAACCTGAAAAAAGCAGGCTTGAAGAATTACTGCTGGAACAACAGGAGAAATCTACCATATCCGATAAATACCTCAGGGCGATAATAGAATCTTCTCTCGACGGTATTGCAGTTGTCGATATCCAGGGTAATATAGAGTTTGGAAATGATTCATTTTTCAATATGGTAGGCTGGCCAAAGGAGGAGTTATTAGGGAAATCTTTCAGTAAAATGCTAACTGATGATACAAGACAACTATACCTTAAAATCTGGAGTGAGTATCATAATAGCAACGTAAATACTGAAAAAATCGGAGAAGCAGAAATAATCACTAAAGATGGTGAGATAAGATATTTACTCAAATCCCGTGTAATGATAGTTATTAATGGAGTAAAAAAAATTCTATTTTTTGCTAAAGATATTACAGAAAAAAAGAAACTTGAATTAAAACTAAAAGAATCCGAGGCAAGATATCGTGAACTTTTTGAGAATGCGCTGGATCCGATGTATACTCATGATATGAGGGGTTTTTTCATGAGTATAAACAAAGCAGGGCTTGAGCAACTTGGATGCAGGGAAAATGATGAAGTTATTGGCACTGATATTTCAAAGTGGTTGACCAAAGAGAGTTATAAACTGGTCGAAGAACGCTTTAAAAAAATCTATTCCGGAGAACCCCTTGATCAGCCAGTGATCATCGAAGTAATATGCAAGAATGGGGACCATAAATGGGGCGAGGTCAGGACGAACCTGATCAGGAAGAGAGATAAGATTATCGGAACTTATGGAATCGCCAGGGATGTAACCGATAAGGTAATCCTGGAAAAGCAGCTCAGGGAATCCGAGGCAAAATACCGCGACTTGTTCGAGAATGCCCAGGATACAATGTACGTGATTGATACTGAAGGCTGTATTCTGAAAATGAACGAAGTAGGACTTCAAACATTGGGATGCACAGCAGGGGAAGTTATTGGCAATAACATTTCTGAATGGCTCACACCGGATAGCCTAAAAACCGTTGTTGAACGCCGGAAAAAACTTATTAATGGAGAAAAGGTGAACCAGACAGCTATCCTTGAGATCGTGCGCAAGGATGGCGAGCACCGATGGGTTGAGATAAAAACCAGGGAAATCAAAGACGGTGGCAAGAGGACAAAAGAAATTCATGGTATAGCCAGGGATATCACTGAAAATAGATTATTGAAACAGGAACTTAAGAAATCCACCAAACAACAAAAGCTTCTATGCTATCTAATCAATGGTACGCGTGGAGGAAAGAGCCGCGCATTGATCTTAAAACATCTTACTGATAGGTCTTATAATGCGCATCAATTAGCAACGGTTATGAATATGGACTATAAAACCATAAGACACCATCTTAATGTTTTAATTAAGAATGGAATAATAGGAAAAGATAAAAATGGTTACTCTGACCTGTATTATATTTCAAATGATATGGAAGTGGATCTAAATCAGGAGCTTTTGTACGATAAAAGTTAATGAAAAGATACCACCACTCCCAACCCGCCAATCTTTTTCTTTTCTGCACAGCGTAAGACTTTTTCCATGTTTAAATGTCTTTTCCCGAACTTTACCCTAACAGTAATTAATTGTATTCCTCAGTGCGGATCACTTCCAATAAGGCTTCCTCAATTCAATATATGCATTATGGGCAACAGTTGCCCCGTTCGCTACAGCCACTACAACGAGCTGAAGGTCAGAAGCGATATCACCGACCGCATAAATGCCATCAATATTAGTCTTCTGTGTCTTATCGGTCTTAATATATCCCTTTTCATCCATTTCAAGCCCGATATTCTTGAAAATCTCGGTATTGGGGGTAAGGCCAACTGCCAGTACGACCGAATCCACCACCTGCTGTATTGTTTCATCTTCTTTCAGGTCTTTCATAATGACTTTTTCAACCTTATCGGTGCCGGAAATTTCAAGGACTTCAGTATTATACAGTACCTTGATCTTATCGATCGCTTTCAGGCGCTCGATCTTATTCGGGACTGCCCTTAATTCATCTTTCCTGTGGACAATGGTGATAAGGTCGGCAGTATCTGCAATACTTAACGCAGCATCAACTGCCGAGTTCCCTCCTCCCACAATTATAACACGCTTGCCTATAAAATCCTGTGGATTCCTGACATAATAATATACTCCTCTTCCATCTTTGCTGAATTTTTCTTCTCCTTTAATGCCGCCGGTCGAAGGTGAACTGCCTGTTGCAAGAACTATGATCCTGCCTCTATATTCCCCGCTTTCTGTTATGATCTTCTTATCAGATGTGATCTCATTCACACGTTCTTTTTTGAACTCAACTTTCAGGTTCTTCGCTTCATTCATCCAGCTATTAACAAGGTCTGAGCATGTTGATTTATCACACAGCCCCGGGAAATTCTCGATCATCTTATTGGGACATAACCATGACAAAATGCCGCCCCAGTTTGAAGCTTCAAAGATGGCTGTCTTTAGCCCCCTGTATGCGCAAAGGATCCCTGTGGTTAACCCACCAGGGCCTCCACCCACAATGATCACATCGAAATCATATTTTTCAGCTTCTATTTTTGCCGTCTCCTCTTTGCGAGTCATGTAATCTTTGATGGCTGCATGCAGTGCATCCGCGGCCAGGTTGGAGCAGTGCATTTTTATCGGAGGCAAACCTCCAAGCTCCCCGGCGACCTCGTTGCGTGTGATCTTGAGGGCTTCCTCAAGAGTTTTTCCGATAGCCATTTCTGTTACCATGCTGCTTGTTGCGATAGCTGAGCCGCACCCGAAAGTCTTGAATTTCACATCTTTCAGGATATTGTTCTCAACTTTGATCTGGATCTCCATCAAGTCACCGCATACCGGGTTTCCGACCCTTCCTATACCATCTGCATCCTTTATCTGCCCCACGTTCCTCGGATTCCTGAAATGATCCATTACCTTTTCCGAATATTCAAATTGTTCATCCATATTATCTCTCCATATAAAGCGGTGACAACTTTCTTAATCGCGCAACGATCTTCGGGACTGATTCGATAACATAATCCACATCTTCCCCGGTGTTATCCCGTCCAAGCGTAAGCAACAGCGAGCCATGCGCTTCCTCATGCCTCAATCCCATTGCGATCAGGACATGTGAGGGTTCAAGTGTTTTCGTAGAACATGCAGAACCTGTGCTTGCTGTTATCCCCAGGTCGTTGAGCTGGAGTATGATGCTTTCACCCTCAATGAAACTGAACCTGAAACTTGCACTGTTGGGAAGCCTTTTTGTCCTGTGGCCAGTGAGGTATGTATACTCAATATTAAGAATATTATCTATTAGCTGATCCCTCAATTTGATAAGTCTTGCACTCTCATCTATCATTTCTTCTTGTGCGATCCGGGCAGCTTTTCCCATGCCTGCTATGCCGGGCATATTCTCAGAACCGCTCCTCATCCCATATTCCTGCCCGCCTCCAAGCATGAAAGGAATTATCCTTACCCCCTGTTTGATATAGAGCGCCCCGACACCTTTCGGGCCCCCCAGATCATTTGAAGAAAGTGTCAAAAAGTCGATATGTTCATTTTCAACATCTACCGGAACTTTTCCGCAGGCACAGGTCGCATCAACATGGAACATAATCTTCTTATCAGAGGCGATTTCACCAATTTCACGTATGGGCTGGACTGTTCCAATTTCTCCGTTGGCATACATTACTGAAATGAGAACCGTCTTGTCGGTTATAGCATTCTTTACCTGTTCAGGATTCAGAAGTCCATCCTTATCAACAGGCAGATACGTGACCTCAAACCCACTTCTTTGCAGGTCTTTTAGTGTATTCATCACTGACATGTGCTCTATTGAAGTAGTGATTATATGTTTCCCTTTATCCTTATAGCGCATAGCTGTTCCGTGCAGTGCAAGATTGTTGGATTCAGTCGCACATGAAGTGAAAATAATACTCTTTGGATTCGGGGCGCCGATCAATTTTGCTACGCTAATGCGTGCGTTTTCAAGCTCCCTTCTGGCCTTCCTTCCGGCTGAATGAAGCGATGACGGGTTCCCGATATCCGTATCAAAAAATGGTATCATGGCTTCAAGCACACGTGCATCAACGGGTGAAGCTGAACCATAATCCATGTAAACCTGTTTCATCGTGCTGCTGTTTCCTCCTAAAACCACATTGTACCGTCAGCTTCAAGCACAAGGTCGTTGAGAGTGGCAGCCCCCACAACTTCGGCTGAAGGGACAAAATCACCTATTTTAAGATTTATGAGCTCGCAGCTCTGGCCGCAGACCATTAGCTTAACGCCTGCTTTTACGGACTGGTCCATTACTTCTTTAAGAGAAGGAAAATTCCCCATCTTTATTTTTTCGGCATTTCCTTTTTTTACAACCGTGACTCCCATCCCGAGGAAATAGACTATCGCATCAATCTCCATAGCTCTTGCGGTCTGAGCCAGGATAAAGGGTGAATAAAGGCGTTCAGGTCGATCGATTCCACTTGTCTGAACATATAGAATGTTTGTCATTTGCATCTCCCATTATGATATTATGATTTATAGTAAATACACTTATTCATTTTATGAAATCTTTGCTTTACTGTCAATTACAGATATACAATCCTGCAATTCATGTTTTTTTGATCCGGTTTCCGATTTAAGGGATTCAAGCTGCTTTCTTGAAGTATCAAGTTCTTTTTCGGTTATTATCAGCTTTTCCTGTAAAACCGACAGTACATCTTTCAGATATTTTTCTTCATTGATTATTTGCATCTTTGATATTTCATCTTTTTTCAGTTCAATATCTTTAAGGATCACCTGATATTCCTTTTTCTTTTCTCCAAGAGACGATGCTGCAAGATGTATTTGCGGGATAATCTTATCAATTTTCGGAAGATTCAACACTCCACTCTCGACAATTTTTTTTAATTCAATAAAGAATTCAGGCGGAACATCAACCGGACAGGATAAACACAAATTTAAAGCATCCCTGTCTTCACGTTTCAGGGTATGCCTCCCACTGTCACTTAATTGCTTCAATCTGTTGATGACTTTATTTAGCGGTGATATGATGCTGTTAATTTCCGATAATTTTTTTTCGGCTTCGGTTTCCAGCAAAATCACTTCATCTCTTGAGATTATATATTGTTTCCAGGGTTCGCTATCGAGTAAAAGGTTCAGAGCATTTTGTTTTTCTTCGATTTCTTTGTTCAATGAAAGGCTTTTCTCTTCATTTTCTTTTATCGATTTTTCCAGCGATTCGATATCCAGATTGATTTTTCTAAGGGTACGAATAATTTCTTTAGAATTGTCCAGGGCATCAAGCACTTGTCTGTTTGAGTTTATGGGTTCTATTATTTCATTAAGAAGCCTTCCCAGGGAGTTTACGTCTGATATTACGTTTTTTGATTCCTCCGGATATACAAGTTTTGTGTACTGGTAACTCTTCATCATGTTCTCAAGACAGACTCCCAGGGTTTGGGCTGCGCTTTCATGAAAGGCCGTTATTGCCTTTGGATCTTTATCTTTAGGGACAGTTATGTTCTCCAGGAGTGTCCTCACCTGCTTTGCCATGTTATCCCGGTTGCTGGTCCCGATTTTAACCATCTTAAGATGAAATCTTCCTTCAGGATTTGCTTTTTCAAGTTCGGACGTACTCTCCTTTATTCTCCTGAGTGTTTTTTCTATCTCAGGATAAAAAGAAGATGCATCCTTTCCTATTTTTTCCGATATATTTCTTGACCTGGATTCGAGCCATTCAGGAAGCATATCGTGGGTTATTGATTCCTGGGATTTCTCCTTTTTTCCAAAAAACTTTTCAATCAGGTTCAACTTGCATCCTTCATATTCCCGCTAAAATAACTATCATACGCACCCATATCAAAATGTCCGTGACCGCTCAGGTTGAAAAGAATCGTCTTCTTTTCACCACTCTTTTTACATTCAAGAGCTTTGTCTATTGCGCATTTTATAGCATGCGATGATTCCGGTGCGGGAACTATGCCTTCACTGCGTGCGAATATAACTGCCGCTTCAAATACTTCCTTCTGGTGATATGCGACAGCGTCTATAAGTTTATCTGCGTATAACTGGCTTACAATGGGGGAATCACCATGGTATCGAAGTCCTCCTGCATGGATCGCCGGAGGTATGTATTCATGTCCCATTGTATACATCTTCAAAAGAGGAGTAAGTCCGGCTGTATCACCGAAGTCATACCTGAATTCTCCCCCTGTCAGGCTTGGACATGCTGTTGGCTCAACCCCGATTACATGAATATCATGCGAACCTGAGATCTTATCATTCAGGAACGGGAAACTTATTCCTGCGAAATTACTTCCACCGCCAACGCTTGCGATGATATAATCAGGATATTCCTCAACCTGTGCAAGCTGTTCTTTTGCTTCAAGGCCTATCACTGTCTGATGCAGCATTACATGATTCAATACACTTCCAAGTGAATAATGTGTATCCTCATGGCTTGCAGCATCCTCAATAGCCTCACTTATTGCTATCCCCAGACTGCCCGGCGAACCGGGATCTTTAGAGAGTATCTTTTTTCCGGAATTTGTGAGATTGCTTGGGGACGGGATAATATCAGCTCCCCAGAGGCGCATCAAAGATTTTCGATAGGGTTTCTGCTGGTAACTTATTTTTACCATATAAACCGTGCACTTAAGACCAAAATATGTAGTCGCAAGGGCAAGTGCGCATCCCCACTGTCCTGCACCGGTTTCGGTTGCCAGCCTTTCTATGCCTTCTTTCATATTATAATATGCCTGGGCTATTGCTGTATTCGGTTTATGGCTGCCTGCAGGGCTTACACCTTCATACTTATAAAAGATCTTTGCAGGTGTTTTCAGTGCGGCTTCAAGATGATGAGCCCTGTAAAGAGGGGAAGGACGCCAGAGAGCATAGATATCCCGGATTTCATCAGGGATCTGAATAAATCTATCCTTGCTGACTTCCTGCTTGATAAGCTCCATAGGAAATAGCGGCGAGAGATCTTTCGGACCTATCGGCTCTTTTGTTGCCGGGTTCAGGGGGGGAGAAACAGGGGTAGGTAAATCCGGGAGAATGTTATACCATTTCTTCGGAATATCATTTTCATCAAGAAGTATTTTTGTTTTTTGCATGTAAATAACTCCTATTTCTTAATCAATCTTTCTTTTATAAAGTAAATACTGATTGCCAGTATCGACAGGGCAAAAAATGCGTCATATATGGGCTTATATTTGTAATCAATGAAATTTCCTATAAGCGTATTAATAGCGTTATACAGGTTGAAAACTGCTATCAAAGCGAATAACATTGCTATTAGAAATATTCCCATATAAAAATAATCCTCTATTTTTTCCTTATTGACCATCTCATGACCTCCGTCTCAGTATAAACATAACCAAGAGAGCTGATATTGCTGCAAATATTTCAAATCCCGGTTCCTTGGGCATTCCTGTATACTCCGGCGCCGGAGGCTGATACGGTATACCGCCTGGCGCTCCTTGTCTGCCAGCCGCCTCTCTTACGAACTTTGACACTTCAATATTTACATTCTTTTCAACACTTTCTTTGGGAACGGTCTTTGTGGGAGCAAGAAGAACAGGCTTCTCCCATGTATTTATCATGGTATCTCCACGCCACAGTTCCACTACTACCATATAATTATATTCATCAGGAACCGACAGCACAACGCTTCTGACCACAGTAGTCTCATTAGCGATCGTACCTGTTTCGGCGTTCGTTTTATCTGCTATCAGGTTGGATGCGGCCTCTCTTGCCTTGACGGTCATCTTGAGGTTATCGGAAACATCCGGTCCTTTATTTTCAAGATATATATCGGATTTTATTGAAACCTTTCCGGCCGATACGCTGCCTACCATGAAATCGATATTATTGAGAGTTACACCGCTTCGCTTTGAATCAGGGATAATGGCGCTCAATCCCCTGATATTTATAGTACCGCTGTCGCTTATGCTTCCATTATCAAAAAGAAGAATATTCAAATCATAACCGCCGTTTCTCTCCACATCCAGGTTCGTGGAAACAGGAAGCGTTTTTTCTAATTCGGAATCTGTTTCAGGTATCGGGACAGAAACCTGTGCTCCAAGAAGCCTTGTATCACTGCTTATCGCCCTTATTAACATTGATGCGTTCTGGGTCTTGCCGCCGTTATGATTTATATATGCCGTGATATTCACTTCTATCCGTGCGCTTGTTACTTCAACGGGCTTGACATCTACCTCGCGTATGGAAAGGTATGAGGGAGGAATGTATGATTGCGGTTTCTGGAGAACATCTTTATTAATCAGTACGATGGTAAATGATAATATCAGTATGCATGTCAGAATTATTGTGAGGATGTAACCCGGTTTCATAATCCTATTACTTAAAGCATTAACTTTCTTATAAACCTTATCTAATTTTCAATTTACCCAGCAAGAGCGGAAGGAGTTACACCGCCCTTGCTGACCTTCTGAATAACCTATCCATTATCCTATAATAATTAAATGTATTTTTGAGGATATATGGATACCTTAAAATTTTTATGCTTGGTATAATTGTTATAATCATGTGCCCTGGAACTCCAGAAGCGTTCTCTGGAAAGGATCTTCAACCACACCGGATAGCACCTTATAATGTTTCTTTATTCGTTTCATCAGATTCCCCCTGAAATCCGGATTTGGAAAAAGATATGCAGGATCTTTGATGACTTTCATGGTATTAAGATCAAATAGTCCTATTTCTTTTATTTCAAATATAGTTTTTGAGAAGTGTTTCGCAGCGAGATAGAAATATTCACAGGTATCACGGTATGTTTCAAGATATGAAAGGGCAAGCTTGGGATTAACGACGGCATTCCATTCCTTGATTTCAATTCCTACAATATAGAATCGTTCGGATTTTTTGAAGATTGCGATAATATCTGCCAGGTTGCATGCGCTTTTGCGGCAGAGGAAAGGCTTGATGTGTATTTCAGACGTATGAAAAACCGGAAATCCATGATTTGTAATGCAATTGACGATCTCATCGGAGTTAATTGTCATTCCATAATGCGAGAATATCATTTTCTTCAAGTAGGGGATTTTTGAATAAAAACATTTGTAATGGATGTGAGAGTGCAGGATATATTGATCAGTCCGGATTAGTTTCACTCCGCTCTTGGGAATGGAATATATATTGATAGGTTTATCTTTCAGTTGAGGTGAATAGTATGGATCTGTTATGGAGCGGCCTTGCAAGGCGCGCATCTGAATATACAAGGATTGAAAGGAAAAGCCAGTTCAATAAAGTACATGAAATTGCATCTAGATCTGTTAAGGGTCAGGATCAAAACGAAGATATATAGAAAAATATCCTTTTTTCGATCTGGTCTGGATAGAACGCGGATGACATGGCGCAGGCCCACCATTGACTGAGGCGAGCATTGAAATAAAAGAAAGAAAAACAAATCATGAACAACTTACCATCTCCATTCAAAAGCTCAAATGGTGAAGCTGAGTATATGGCTGCCTATGACCTGTCTTTGAAAGATGTGAAAAAACAACCGCATTGCTTGCTGATTTGAGTTGCAACTAAAAAATTCTAAATCAAACGGTAACTTTGCTTTCTTTCAAAACAGTATCCAATCTGAGTTCTGTAAAAAGTCTCATTTGATCCAGATCCATTTTTTCAAAAACAAAATTCTCAAGGATAATAATTTTATCTTTTTTATATGTTTCATTTTGTTTCGTGAAACTGCCTGAATTATATGATGCTACAACAGTAAATTCAGTTCTGAATAACTCTTTTCGAATAAAGAGTCTTTGAACCATTCCGATGTTCTATTTTTGCTTACTGGCCCATTCGCTCTGCCTAGGATCAATAAAAGTAAATATTCACCAACAGATAGGCCATCCATTTTCTTTTTTATGGTGTGACAGTTAACGATTTCTATGAAATTTAATTCTTCTGCTATTTTCATTAATGCAGCAGTTCTACCGTATTCGAAACTCTTTATCTGTATCGATGTCTTGTTTTCAATTTGATCATAAACTTTTTGGATATTTTCTGCACTCCCAAGATATTTTGACCAGATCAGTTTTACTTTACCGTCTATTCTTGCTTTTTTTACAAGTTGATAGTATGTTATTCCTTTAACTTTCTTCTTCTCCAGATATGGCTTGATTGTTCGATGATCTGGTTTTGTCATGTGGTACTAATTAAAGTACCAAAAAAATTTGTACCATAGAATAATTTGAATCATTCAACGGGTTAATTTTTGTCCAGAGTGACTCATTCAGAGTTGGTGAATTGAAATCATATGAAGTAATAGCAACCGCTGTACGAGCCGAAAAAGTACATAAGAACATTAACAATATAATTGAGTGCCACATTATTTTATTCATAGCCACACCTAATATAATATAAATATTATTCAAATTTCTTTTTATAAATCTGAATATTCTTATTATACTCTGATGATGAGATACCCATGCCTTCAGACATTTTCATTCTGGTATACGCCTGAATAACCGTTCCTGACTTCTTCCCCAAGCCTGAAAAACAAAAGCTGAAGCACACGCGCATCTTTTTTTACCCTGAACCCTTTCTCATTATATACAACAAGAAGGCTCTCGGATCTTCCGCTGTACCCCGCATCCCAGACAGCAGTCTCTACCGTCACGCCGCACCGGAGCAAGCTTGAGCGCGGTTTTGCGATAGCAGCGATGTTCCTGGGGATATTCACGATCTCATTAAATATGATCTTATAGCTTCCTTTTGGTAAATGCATCCATCCCTCATCATTAAAATCAAGGTTTCTTGTCTGGGGGATTTTTCTTTCCGCATTGTCAAAAGCGATTGATCCCGAAGCCTCATGAATTTCCACGCGCTGCAGAGTTAATTCAATGCCATTTGGCTGGACCTGGATATCAGGGTCGATCATCTGTTCAATAAGAGGAGGTTTATCATTGATCAGTGAGATCAATTCATTATGAGATAGCATAGGTGCAAAATTAGACCGGGAATTGATAAACATTATGCAAAAACCAAGGATCAGGACAATAAAGCCTTTGTATTATTAGCAATACTCATATTAGTAACATATGAAAATATCAGAATTAATAACAAAATTCCCGGAAGAAAAAGACCTGGGCACTCATTCAAGACCTTATTTTAACCATTCCATAGAGTTCAAAAATATTTTCACACCCCGTGAACGTGCCGAAATGCTCGATGCGGCAGGCCTGAACATGTTTTTTTTCCCGTCAGAGATGATCACAGGATGTGATCTTTTATCCGATTCAGGGACGACATCAATGACGAATGAACAATGGGCAGCCCTGCATCTTGGAGATGAAGCCTACGGTTCAAATAGAGGTTATTTTCTGGTGATGAAGCAAATTAGGGAAACCTTTGGTGAAGAGTTCTTCAACGACCCGAACTCCGGAAGACCGAATGCTTTTATCTTTCACCAGGGAAGGCCGGCTGAAGACGCCCTTTTTACCATGATAGGACGATCGGGGTCGGGGCTTATAATTCCCGGTAACGGGCATTTTGATACGACCCAGGCCAATATCAAAAGAAATAACATGCAAGCATTGAATCTCTTCTCTCCTGAACTCATGGATGACAGCTCCGTTTCTCATTTCAAAGGGAGTATGGACGTGGGAAAATTCAAAAGGGTGCTTGAACAACACCGCAATAAAATACCTGTTTCATATTTAACGATAACCAACAACACCGGAGGCGGCCAGCCTGTTTCTATGGAAAATATCAGGGAGGTTTCGAAGCTTTCACATGATCATGATATTCCGCTTTTTTTTGATGCCTGCAGATTTGCGGAAAATGCCTGGTTCATAAAGCAATATGAAAAAGGGTATGGGAATAAAGATATAAAAACAATAGTAAAAGAGATGTTCTCCTGTGTAGATGGTTTCACGATAAGTTTCAAAAAAGACGGGCTTGTCAATATGGGCGGGGGGCTCTTTTTGAAAGACAATGGACTTTTCATAAAAAAATACCCGGATATCCCTGATGCCCTGATGGGATACCAGATCGATAAAGAGGGGCATCCTACCTATGGGGGGTTATCGGGGAGAGATATTATGACGCTTGCTGTTGGCCTGAAGATAGCGGCAAAAGAAGAATATCTGACATACCGGATAAACCAGGTTAAGGACTTTGGAGAAGATCTCCATAGGTATGGATTACCTGTCATAACTCCAATAGGCGGCCACGCAGTTTATCTGGATATGAATAAATTATTTAGAGATACCAGGATGAAGCCTGAAGATTTCGGCGGCGTGGCGTTTACTGCTATTCTCCTGGCTGCTTACGGACACAGGGCAGTTGAACTGGGGAATTTTTCATTTGGTTTTTTTGATAAAAAGGCACAAAAAGAAATTCTCCCTGAGTTTAATTTTGTAAGATTTGCCATACCCAGGCTAAGATATGAGAAAAAAGACCTTGATTCGGTGGCAGAGGCAGTAAAAACTCTATACGAAAACAGGGATAAGATCCCTCCGGTAAATGTTATTTATGGCAGGGATCTTCCGATGAGGCATTTTAAAGCAAGGTTTGAATTCAGGAGATAATAATGAAAATATCAGCAAATGGAAAACTCGGCTTTTGGATTATGAATTCAATGACGTATATCCGGATGATAAATTTAATCCGTATTTTCGAAGCGACAGGCATGCAGAAATGGTAGTTATGGATGAATTTGAAGCTACACATCATGATATTTCAAAGATGCAAGGTTATACACTGTATACATCCCTTGAATCCTGTCCCATGTGTTCTGTAAGATTGATCACTTCAGGTGTTAACAAAGTCCTGCATGCTGCAGATGATATGACAGGAGGTATGGTCAGGCAAATGAAGAATTTACCTCAGTTCTGGATCGATCTATCCGAAGGAAAAGTTTTTTCCCAGGCCAGGTGTTCCTAGGAATTGATCAATGCTGCAAATGAGATATTTCAGCTGAATGTAGATGAACTTATTGAGAAGATAAAAAGAATGCGTACATAGTGGTTCACTTATTTTTCTTGAAGTATATCCACCAATCGTTCAATATCTTCGTCACTGCAGCATTCAGTCACACAATAAAGCACAGCATTTCCAAGCTCAGGATACCATTTCCTAAGTGAAAATCCGCCGGTTATCCCATGTTCAAGGAGCTTTCTTTTTATTATGTCGGGATCATCATAAGATATTGCCACGAACTCCCTGAAGTGGTATGAATTAAAAAGCGGCGCTTTCCAGCCTCTGGAATTGTTGATCTTTTCTGCAACTTCTTTTGGTTTTTTTACGAGATATGAACCAAGTTCCGAAAGCCCGCCTGCACCCATCCATGCCATATAGACCGATGCCGCAAGGGCGTTCAATGCGTGATTTGTGGTGATATTGGAAGTTGCTTTTTGCCTCCTGATATGCTGTTCTCTTGTCTGGAGCGTGAGGACATAGCCTTTCCTGCCATCCTTATCATGAGTTTCGCCCACAAGCCGTCCGGGCATGTCGCGTACATACTCTTTTTTACATGCTATCACACCCAGCTGCGATCCGCCAAAACTTACAGGATTGCCAAAGGACTGCGCATCACCTATAACGATATCAGCGCCAAAATCGGCTGGAGGTCTTAATATGCTAAGCGAAAGTATGTCTGTTCCGAATACAAACAGGCTTCCTGCTTCATGCGCTATCTTTGAAACTGTTGGCGCGGTTTCATCGATCACACCGAAAAAATTAGGGCTCTCCACATATACCATGGCAGTTTTATCATTAATGGCATTTTTCAATTTCTCAATATCAAGCTGGCCTGTACTGGCGTCATATCCGACCTCAATGATGTCCAATCCCGCACCTTTTACATAGGTCTTCAATACCTGCAGCCTTGCAGGATGAGTAGTTCTGGGGATGATGACTTTATTTTTCTCTTTTTTAATGCGCGCCGCCATCAGAGCAGCTTCACCCAGGGAACTTCCCCAGTCATACATGGATGCATTGGATACATCCATTCCTGTGAGCTGGCATATGAAAGTCTGGTATTCGAACAGTGCACGCAGGAACCCCTGGCTTAGCTCAGGCTGGTACTGCGTATATGATGTGAAAAACTCACCTCTTGAAATAATTGCCTTTACAACCGCAGGAACATAATGGTTATAGCAGCCTGCCCCTGAAAATATCGGGTATATTTTATTCTGCATCAGGATAGACTGGATTTCATGTACGACTTCCCGTTCTGATTTTCCGGGAAATGTTTCCTTTTCATTATACCATAACTTTTCGGGAATATCTGCGAAAAGCTTATCTATAGACGTCACACCTATCTGCTTTAACATCTCTTTTATCTCAGTTTCAGTATGGGGGATATAAGGCATATTGTAGTTCCCTTTTAAGCCAGCTTTTCCATGAGTTCTGCATATCCTTTCGCATCAAGCAATTTTTTTAATTCATCTTTGTTTGTCATCCTGACTTTAACCATCCAGCCCTCACCGTAAGGATCAATGTTGACAAGCTCAGGCCTATCTTCAAGTTTGCTGTTAACCTCGATAACCTCGCCACTAACGGGTGATAGTAGAGAATTTACTGCTTTTGTTGATTCAACGTAGCCGAAATCTTTTCGAAAAGTCAATTTGTCCCCGACTCCGGGAAGTTCTACGAACACAACATTTCTTAACTCTTTCTGGGCATGATCCGTTATACCGATTACAGCTATATCATCTTCAACACGCGCCCATTCATGCTCATCCGTATAAAGCAGTCCATCCTTAATAATTGTTTTACCTGCGTTCATTTTCTTACCTCCACGAAAGGCGTTTTAACAATATTTCCATAATATATCTTATTCCTTATAACAACTCCAATGCTGGTATCGATATATGCATATTCAGGCTTCACATATCCGAGTCCGATACCGATACCCAGTATTGGCGAGATATTACCGCTTGTCACTTTACCGATTTTTTCATCGCTTTTTCCGACTATATCGTAACCATGTCTCGGGATACCGCGATGAAGTTTTATTCCTGCGAGTTTCCTTTTAACTCCTTCTTTTTTTATGTTGAGCAGGATGTCCTTCCCTGTGAAATCTTTTCCCCACTTAACAGCCCATTCAAGTCCGGCCTCAAGCGGATTATTCTCATCTGTTATGTCCATTCCTGAAAGTATGTACCCCATTTCAAGCCGCAAGGTGTCGCGCGCGCCAAGGCCTGCAGGTTTAATATTCCCTGCATCCATAATCGATCGCCATAGTTGCTCTGCATCCTGCGATCTACAATATATCTCAAAACCATCCTCACCTGTATATCCCGAACGTGTAATGTATGTATCAACACCAGCGACCTGCCTTTTTGCCCCGTTCCAGAACATGATCTTATCGATGTTATCTGAAATCTTGGACATGATCCTGTCTGAATCGGGTCCCTGGAGAGCAAGGGCTGCCATATCAGAGGTAACATCCTCTATTTCAACACCCTGTGCCTGATGCTTATCCAGCCAGTCCATAAGAATCTCTTTTCTTGAAGTATTTGTAATGAGGAAGAAATGGTCTTCCTTCCGGACAATAACAATATCATCGACAATGGTACCATCATCCCTGCACACGATAGAATATTTCATGCCGTTGATATTTACTTTTGATATGTTATTGGTAGATAAGGATTCGAGGAACTGCAAAGCTCCTGCGCCTTTTATTTTTAATTTATTCATATGGGATACATCAAAAAGCCCGGCTGATCCCCTGACAGCTTTATGTTCTTCAATGGTGCTTGAATATTCGACAGGCATCTGCCAACCATGAAATTCTATCATCCGGGCACCAAGGCGAACATGGGTCCGGAATAGTGGTGTCAGCAACAAATTTGAGCTCCCCATATTATTTAAATCTGTGTTCATAGTTTATGAGACTTTTTAATTTCTTCTGGTTCACTCAAAAATTCTAAAATTATCCAGAAATGATATAAATATTTCAAATATTGCATTGTCTTCATCAGAAACAATCTTTAGTAATTGTTCCTCTGGTATACGATTGTTCAATTTCCTTCCAAGCTTTTGTTCGTATTTCCACAATGTTGCTGGACACGGTGCTCGTCCCGGAATGTCCGTCAATCCTTCGGTGAATGTTTCTCCTACTGTACGAGTGTTCCATAAACTTGAGATTATGAATCGATCATAATGTTCATTGATCTTCAGAGGACTTCCACATAGTGACCACTGAACGGAAGATATTGGTGTAAACAATGGAACCATACGACCTCCGAATTGTGCTTCTGGTAAATTCTGAACAATTTTTCCATTTTCAATTCCTTTAGCTAGTGATTTGTTAATTGCAATAATTAGTGCTTACCAGAAAATAATAAAAAGTCTCTAGTTTATTATGGTTGTGTTTGATTTGTCTCATTGTTTAAAAATAAATGATTGATTAGAAAGTTTTAAATACTAATGAATTATACAATAGCAGCAAGCAATGTTTTCAATTATAAGGAAGGTGGAATAAATGAGATATTCTATAGGAGACGTAGTGAAGTTTAAAATTGGATATATTGAAACACAGAAAGGAGAAGTTAAGTTCATAGAAGAAGATTGTAATGAAAACACTTTGTATATAAATAGCTTCAGTGGGTGGGCATACAAAGTCCCTGAAGAAAAGATCGTATCACTGTATTCTCATCGGGTAAATAAACATGACAAATATTGAAGCTTCATTGTGTGACCAAAAATACGATCATCCTTTTTTTGAGGTGAATCGTGATATAGACATGTCTGATGTAAATGTTTGTGGAAATGACTGCAATAATAGTTTTGTCCTCGTATCCAAGGAGGAAAGAGCTGCACTTCTCAAAACCGGCCTGACAGGCAAAGATATCGAATCGCTATTCCTCGAGCTCAACGATATCACCGTTATTGATATAAACTGGCAGGATTAGAAATAACCATACCATTTGCGGCCTAAATTATTAAGAGCTTTAAAAGCGTAATTGGCACAATAAGGGGTAATGGTATATGTCCAACATTCATGAAATTTTTAAAAATACAAAATCCTGCAGCAACGGAAATTTCGATTTCAGATTGATTTTTGAAAAATCAAAGAAAAACAGTTTCAAGAAATGCATGGACCTGCCTGAAAATATCACCCGCAGCACACTTGATATCCCCGAACTTTCAGAGCCTGAAGTAATCCGCCATTACATAAACCTCTCAAAAATCAATTTCGGTATTGATACAGGCATGTATCCCCTGGGTTCATGTACGATGAAATATAATCCCAGGTTCACCGAATACCTCGCGGATCAGGAACAAAATAGGGTACATCCTTACCAGGATGAATCCACGATCCAGGGATCGCTGAAAATAATATATATGTTGAAAAAACATCTTATGAATATTTGCGCAATGGATGATTTCTCGCTTCAAGCTGTAGCAGGCGCCCAGGGTGAGTTCACTGCCATGGCTATAATTAAAGCGTATTTTAAAAGAAAAAGTGATAAAAGAAATGAAGTTATCGTCCCTGATTCGGCCCACGGCACCAATCCAAAAAGCGCGGCAATGGCAGGTTTTGATGTAATTGAAATAAAATCTGATGAAAAAGGTTACATTGACCTTGAAGTACTCAGGTCGGCAGTTTCCGAAAAGACGGCAGCTATTATGCTTACAAGCCCGAATACGCTTGGTCTGTTTGAACAAAATATCCTTGAAATCGCAGGGATCATCCACGGCGCCGGGGGACTTTTATTTTATGACGGCGCCAACCTTAACGGGATAATCGGAAAAGCCCGCCCTGGCGACATGGGATTCGACTGTATGAGCCTGAATCTCCATAAGACGTTTGCTGTACCCCACGGAGGAGGCGGGCCCGGAGGCGGACCAATAGGCGTCAAAAAACATCTTGCCGATTTTCTACCTGTTCCCACCGTCGAATATGATGGGCAGAAATATTACTTTGATCATGACAGGCCTGATAGTATCGGCAAAGTGCACACATTTAACGGGAATTACCTGTCTGTGCTCAAAGCGCTGGGTTACATCAAGAGGAACGGGTCAGCCGGTCTGGTACGAATGTCGGAGTTTGCGGTATTGAATTCCAATTATATGGTATCAAGACTTTCAGATACATATGAGATCAAGAACCCTGAAAATCCAAGGAAACATGAAGCAGTGTTCAGTGCAGCCAGGCAGAAAAAAAAGGACATTACTGCACTGGATATCGCAAAACGGCTTATCGATTACGGCGTCCACCCGCCCACTATTTATTTTCCTCTTGTAATAAAAGAGGCTTTAATGATAGAGCCCACAGAAACCGAATCTAAAGGATCTATTGATAACTATTGCGACATATTGATCAGGATCAACGATGAAGCCGATAAGGACCCGGAAATTGTGAAAACCGCCCCCCATACAGGTATAGTAGGGCGCCTTGATGATGTTTTTGCTGCAAGGAAAATGATCCTGAGATGGACGGCGAATGAAGACAAATGAAGATCGGGTTGATAATAAATCCCATAGCAGGAATGGGTGGAAAAGATGTGCTGTATATTATCGGACCGGGAACAACAACTATGGAAGTAAAGAAAAAATTCGGTATTAATGGAACACTGCTGGGTGTAGATGTTATTAAGAATGGAGCGCTCCTTAAAAAAGATGCATCCGAAAAACATATTCTTGATGCGATCCGGGAATCCTGGGGAAAAGTGGTGATCATTGTAAGTTTACAGTATTCCAGAAAATATTAAATAGTCTCCAGACTCTCAACAAATATGGAAATAAATTATGATATCCCAGGCCAGACAGAAAGTCAAAGAAGGAAAAGTCGTTAAAGTGGAAGTTGAATACGATGGAGTTATAAAAAATATCCGGATAACAGGCGATTTTTTCCTGCACCCTGAAGATATCCTGGGTAAAATTGAAAATAGTTTAATAGGTCTTGAAATAACTGTAAGTGAGGAGGCTATTGCTTCTAATATTAACAGGATAATCGCAGCCGGGGATGTCCAGATGATCGGTATTAGTTCGGCATCCATTGCCGGACTGGTAAAGGAGGCGTTGAAATGAAATGGAGGATTGTCGGGCTTGAAACCCATAATGCTTATTTCAACATGGCTCTTGATGAAGCCATAAGCGAAGGTATCATAGAAGGCTTATCCCCGCCCACCATCAGATTCTATACATGGGAACCAGGCGCTGTTTCTATAGGCTATTTCCAGGCAATAAAAGATGAAGTAAATCTGGAGATATGTCAGGAACTTGGGATCGACTGCATCAGGCGCTGGACCGGGGGCGGGGCTGTATACCATGATACTGCCGGGGAGATAACTTACAGTGTGATTGCACCTGCAAGTTTATTCCCGAAGAATATCCAGGAATCATACAGGGTGATTTGCGGCTGGATAGTAAACGCTCTTAAGACACTGGGCATAGATGCGGTTTTTAGCCCTGTAAATGATATTCTTGTGGACAGGAAAAAAATATCGGGCAGCGCCCAGACAAGGCGAAACAGGGTACTACTGCAGCATGGTACTATACTTTACGATCTTGATCTTGCAACTATGTTCAGCGTATTGAACGTAAGTAAACAGAAGATCACTGATAAGATGATACGGAATGCAAAAGAGAGGGTCACTTCAATTTTACAACATTCAAATGTGAATAAAAGAGATGTTTATGAGGCCCTTGTAAGGACTTTCACAGAGGGAAAAGATAATGATTATGGTGTATGGAGCAAGAAAGAGATAGAAAGGACAGAAGAGTTAGTTGAACAAAAATACAGGACTGATGATTGGTTGTTTCTGAGATAATGCCCATAAATATGATGTATTAATTTATTCCCGGACTATCATGAAAATCTATATAAATTAATACATCATAATCTCTTTTGATGGATGAAATATTCGGTGGTATAATTGACGATTTAATTTTGTATAGGATTATTGAAATATTAATTATTATACTTATTTTGTTCTCAGTTTATATTGGCATTCAATTAGCGCTGACCTGGAAGTTTCTGAATAAACAAGAAACGAATTCCGATGAAGTAATTTCAAATAAAAAAAGTTTTTACAGAAGTAGCATATTTATATTCATTGCAGGTTTTTTTATGATCATCCATGAATTTTTTGAAGGTTTTGAAGGAAATGTACCTGATTATGCAACCTATAAATTTTTTGAATTCATGGCACTGTTAGGATTAGTTCTCTTTATGTTAGAGTGGCATAAAATATTGAAGAAATTAAAAATAAAGCAAAAAGCTCCGGAGATTTACTCATAACTCGATTGAAGATTGAATTTATCATTGAACGGGTTTTGACCAAACAAAAAAATCATGTACAAGAAAAACGATAAAACCGAAAGTTATAGAACCCAACAATCCACTTTCCCAATCAAGGATTTTATTTTGTAAAAAAAATTTTAGCAGAATATAAATAATAAAATATGAAACTGATGCTGTAAAGACTAAAAAGATCTTTTTATTCATGTTATAATCCAATGCTATTTTATTTTAATAAATATTTCCCAAAATTATATCCAAATCACCACCATATTCAAATCGTCGTATAAACTCATTACAGTTCTTTCTTCAGGCAAGCTTACTATTTAGTATATAAACAATAATGTGCATCTTCGGGTACATGGTTGGTGAAATATGCGAATATTGTGGAAATAAATTTGATAAACGAGGATTAGGAAGGCATCGTGCATCATGCTGCAGGAAAAAACAGAGAGAGGAGGAAGCAGCTGAGAACCATGCCGGAAAATCTGTCCAGAATGCAAAGATTCGGGATATATTTGAAAAAGTAAAAATACTGGAGAACATGCTCGATGACTTAGCATCTCAACTTGTTGAAATGATCAAAGAGGTCAAATGAATGTTAATATTATTAGATATCACAACAGCAGGCCTGATTTTGCCGGTCTCGGAACCCTCTGTTGGATCAAGATTTACCCAATAAATACTACCTCTTAGACTTTTGACCTGGCATATTTTACACACCAATGCCGATGAAAGCGGCTTCTATTTTCATACGGGAACCTCTAAAAATGTTTTCGACACTCTCCACGGCTAAAGCCGGAAGATTCTTGTTTCGTTGACAAAAATTGTACAATACATAGTTCTCAAACTTACCCCATGAAGCATCAAGTATAGCTTTGGAAAGTCCACTATTTCCGGATTGGACTAATCCAACTATGCTCAAGTCTTCAAGATTCTGGACAGCTTCCTGTGCTGTCTCCTTAATCTTTTTTCGGCTTTCTTGACGTTCTTTGGAACCAGTCATCTATCTCATTTGTCCTGGATACCACTGCTGCAAAACAGAATCGTTCAAGATATTATGTTCCAGACACCAGTTATATACAAAGCTGCAAATACGTAGATTGGAAAAGAGTTTATCAACAACATTATAAGGTTGGTATGATAGCGTATATATTATAATACATCATGATATATCACATCCAAGCGGGGCGAAAGTATTATTGCAAAGGGGCAATTCATCTCCACGGCTGAAGCCGGGAGCTTTCTTGCCCCTTTGAACCCGTTTCTGTAAATTATTGATAACTTCCTATTTGGACGATAAAATATGGATAAATTTATAGAGGCAGCAATCCAGGAGGCAAAAAAAAGTTCTGCTCAGGGAGGAATACCGATCGGTTCAGTTCTTGTGAAAGACGGTAAAATAATAGGGCGAGGTCACAACCAGAGAGTTCAGAAGGAGGACCCCATGGCTCATGCAGAGATTGATTGTTTGAGAAATGCAGGCAGGATTGGGAGCTATAAGGATACAGTTCTTTATTCCACGTTAATGCCGTGTTACCTTTGCGGCGGCGCTGTTGTCCAGTTCGGGATAAAAAAAGTGATTATCGGTGAATCAAGGACATTTGAAGGCTCTGGAGAATTTATGAAGCAGCACGGCGTTGAAGTAATAAACCTTGACAATAACGAATGCATAACCATGATGCAGGACTTTATTGAGAAAAACCATGACCTGTGGTTTGAAGATATCGGGAAGGATATACCATAAACATTGAGCATTTTAAAAACTCATCAGGATAAACTGTGAGGGAAATACGTTAAGAAATTTGACCTCTTCGGGCTGCACTGTTGAGCCAATGCGAGCTATGGATGCTGTTTTCTTATCGATGTTGATGGAACAGGAAAAAGAGATCATGTGCAAAAAGGTAAAATTAGTTTCTTTAACTCTTCTGCTTGTTCGCCATATTCTTTTCTGCTCAAAATTTTTAGATATTTTTAGATAAATCGGACAAATATTATGTCCTTTATCTTCTAGGCCTTCTATCGGTCTTAAAATACAATCTTTGTTTATAATACCCTTTTTTTTGCCAGAGTTGGCTTTACCTATTAATAAAATTACAGTAACCATATTTTACCATACCTTTTATAACTGGGCTAATTTGTGTAAAAGTAGTTAACTTTCATCACTCAAAAAAAATTATCTTTTCAAAATCTGTTCTTTGTAACATAAATACATTTGGAAACAAAAGGGATATTTTCCTTCTTTCATGAGCAAATGACATATATTCATTAAGCTTTTTAACTATATTTTTTATAAAATTTCGAACCTTACCTTTTTCAGCTAAATGGTTACATTCATTATAAATATAAGTTTCATTCTCTTCAGCTTTAGGAAACATTATTAAGTCAGGTCTAGGGGAATATATTTTCTCGCTGCAATCAAATTTCTACATCCTATGACGGTAATTCCCCTTCCATAGGTGAACTGTCGTAGTTTGTCTTGGTGTTCGTGTACAGATATGGACGATACGCCCAATCCAAATCATCATTATTGTGTTGTAAGGCCGTAAATGCTCCAGCTTCTTTTTCATCCTTTTCACTTGATACAATATTTCTAATTTCTGCCATAATTAGTTCATACCCCGACAACGATTCGTTGTCTATGTATTGAATTACTTATACTATTATATAACTATTGTTGTGAAAATTGTGGCAAAGTATACTCTTTTTTTGAGGTTTCAAGTTGGATTCAATCTCTGGGAGAATCTGAATATCACGGACTGAAGGAGGTCGTAGATTTCCTTTTTCTCCAGGTTTAAATGCATTCTGCATAATTTCCTGACTATATCCTTCCGGAATTTTTCCTGTGTCAGCGTAAACATAAAACGCAGTATTGAAAATTGTATTTGCTACATTGAACACAAGTATTACACCCAGGAAGTACAATACAGCAATTACAACTGTTTTTCTCCCCAGGTACTCTTTAAGGTATTTACAGATTGCTTTATTGCATCCATTGGTTTGAGGTTATGATACACCATTGCAGGAACTACAAAAATAGTGATTATGCTCCATATCATTCCCGAAATAGACGTGAGAATATTCATTATTAATCTGCCAGATTCGCCTGCTCTCTGTGCAATATTATCAATTAATCTTAAAATTAGCCCCACTGTTGCTACGATACTGCAATGATTGTCCATTATAATTTAATGTTTGGATTATTATAGTTTTATATACTTAGTCTGCTTATTATACATTGAGAAACAGACTCGAAACGAGAAACAGGAGGCTTAAAACGAAATGACATATCATATAGCCCTCTATAGAATTGTGGCAAAGGATTTAAAATGTGCAAGAAAAGCTTATTTCAAAATGGCGAAATAAGTTGAAAGAAGAATCTTTATTTTTTTTGTTTATAGACATTTAAGGTTACGCATAATACGGGCATTAGAGAGCCGAATCTTCAAACTTTTGACCAGGAAATAAAAAAGAAAATCGAGAATATGTTCCCATGTGACTGACATTAATTATTATAACATATTGAATTCAGGTCTTTCCATCTCCTTTCCCTGTCAATGCTTCAAAACCTGTTACAATGTCGAGCAATTCCATAGTGATGGAAGCCTGGCGCTGACTATGAAATTGAGTATTCAGTTCTTTCAAGCGCTCTTCTATATTTTTCTCTGCTACCTGCATGGAGGAAAGCCTACTGGCATTTTCACTTGCAAGGGATTCAACGAAGGCACGGTACAATGAGAAAAAGAGATATTGCCGGATCAAAGAAGAGAACAACTGATCCCAACCCATGGTAAAGGCAGGCAGAGTGCGTGAGGGCCATTCTTTCTTTGCCAGGTTTTGAAGCCATTCCAGATCAAGAGGCAGAAGATACAGCATATCAGGGCGATAAGATGCTGCGGATATAGGCCTGTTGTAAAAAAGAACAACCTGCTCAATCTGCCGTTTCAGGCGCCACTCCTCTATTATTATCAATACCTGCTGCATAACCTGCGTAATACCTGCATGGTTTCCAAAAAAGGAGAAACGCTGCTCTACTTGCTGTCCAGCCTCCTCAAGACGGGCAATTACACGCTCTCCTAAAGCTAATATAGCCCGATCTTCTTGATTGATCTTAAGTCCGTTCATTCTATCGATTGCATAGTATGCGATTTGTTCATTAAACGTGCCGCAAAGCCCCTGGTCAGAACCAAAAATGATCGCTCCCAGACGATTTTTCTGTACGGGCATAACTATCTCAATCTCTTTTGGCCTGTTCCTCATAATAATTTGAAGCCCCATTTCAATAGTTCGATTGTATTCGATAAGAGACTCCACTGCTTGCCCATATTCCCGAATGTTCACTGCAGCGAGTGCCTTCATTGTTTTGACCAGTGATTGCAATTCCCTGGCACTTTCAATCTTTCTCTTCAGTATTTCGATTTGTTCCATCTTGTCCCCGCTTCGGTTTTATGGCATTCCTGGATATATCCAGAAGCACCTCACGGTCGCCATTCTTGAGTTCCTCACCTGACTGAATTCGCAAATACAATTCAGGTAACTTCATTCCAACCGCTTTTCTGATCATATTTTTCGCATCGGGAATTTCATCGATTGAAAGCTCATCAAAGATACCTGATACTACTGCCAGAAGAACAGCAATCTGCTCCGGAGCCGGGATGGGTTCGTATTGAGGTTGTTTTAGCACCTCGCGGACACGCCGGCCGCGTTCAAGTGTTTTGCGCGTTTCCTCATCAAGCCGCGTGCCGAAACGGGCAAACGTCTCCAGTTCCTCGAATTGAGAATAAGAAAGACGTAGATCACCTGCAACCGCCCGATATGCGGGCAGCTGGGTTTTTCCGCCAACACGCGAGACAGATTTACCTACATCCACCGCTGGCAGAACTCCCTCTTCAAACAGCCTGGGAGAAAGATAAATCTGTCCGTCAGTAATAGAGATAAGGTTTGTCGGGATGTAGGCAGAGATATCCTGGGCCTGGGTTTCAATAACAGGCAGAGCTGTCAAAGAACCGCCGCCGAATTCTTTGCGCAGATGAGTGGACCGTTCAAGCAGGCGCGAATGAATATAGAATATATCTCCGGGAAAAGCCTCTCTACCCGGAGGACGGCGAAGCAGTAGGGAGAGTTCCCTGTAAGAGCGTGCGTGGCGGGTCAAATCATCATAAACGATTAAACAATCGCGCCCCAGTTCCATGAAATACTCGGCCATCGTGGTAGCTGCATACGGGGCGATAAAATTTAATCCTGGCGTGTCCTCGCCTGTGGCTGCAACTATGATGCAATTTTTCATGGCATCAGCTTTATGCAGATCGGCGATCACCCTGGCTAAAGACGAATTCTCCTGTCCTATAGCACAATAGACGCAGATCACACCCTTATCTTTCTGGTTGATTATTGTATCCAGAGCAATGGCAGTCTTGCCGGTCTGGCGGTCACCGAGGATCAATTCGCGCTGACCCCGGCCTACCGGAATCAGGGCATCCACTACCTGAATCCCGCTCTGAAGCGGAACACTTACCGGAGCACGGTCCATGATTCCCGGCGCTTCACGCTCTATCGGTCTTTTTTCTAAGGTGTGGATAATGCCGCGCTCATCAAGCGGTCGGCCCTCAGGATCTACCACGCGGCCCAGTAGCGCCTCACCTACAGGTACATCCATAACTCTTCCCGTGCGGCGCACCTCCTGTCCGGCCTTAATATCTTCACTTTCGCCCAGCAGGACAACTGCAACCTCTTCGGGGTCCAGATTAAAAGCCATTCCCAACTTGTTACCTGGAAAGCTAATGAGTTCCTCAGACTTCAGGTTTGGTAAACCCTGAATCCTGGCAATACCTCTGCCCAAAGAATGTATTTTACCGATCTCCCGGAACCTCAGTTTGGCCCTGTGTTTTTCTAATGAACGATCAAGAACTGTTAAGGTCTCATCCAGAACTGCCTGTAGATCTCTATCTTCTTTTCTCTTATCCATTTTCCTTTTTCCTTATACTTCCTCTTTTACTTCAAGCTCTTTTATAGCCCCGGGCTCAAGCGCTCTGGATAAATACTCCTCCAGGCTGTCTAAATAACCATCCAGGTTCCATGTAATTCGCATGTCTTGAGCGTCCAGTTCTACCCCACAGATTAATTCAGGTGATACTTTGAACTGCAGCTTGGCATCACCATTAATCTGTTCGTGCAGTGTCTCTTGAATGGTGCGACGCATCTCCTCCGGAATATTAAATGCACTTTTTATAACGAGCACCTGTTGTGGTTTTTGATGGAATTCTTTAATGGCTTTTCTCTCATCTTCCTCCATATTTTGCAGGCGCTTGATGAAGATATCAATTATATGCCGTTCTAATTCCTCATTTGCCAGATCATGTAAAGCGCGGCGGGCAATGGTGCATATTTTATCACCGGCACGGCGGCGCATATCAGTGAGGAACGAGTCTTTTTGACGCTCAATAGCTTCTAACCATCTGGCTTTACTTTCCTCAACCTCATCACGAGCTTTATTTGTTAAGTCTTTACGCATAGCATCGACTTCTTCTCTAATTTGTGCGACCATTCCTTCACGTTTATTCAATAATTCCTGTTTCTTTTTACGGTAAGATTCTGCTTCCTGTTCAGCTTCTTTCCTCTTCTGTTCAGCTTCTTTTAGTCGTGAAGCAATTCCTGTCTCCCGCTCATCCATGACATTAATAACCCGTTTGTACAGGAAATGCCTCAATAAGAGCACAAGAATTAAAAAGTTAATAATCTGGATGCTTAAAGTAGCAAAATCGATCTGTACCACTATCCTCTATCCTCCCGGATTTGCCACTACATAATTCCAGAACGGATTGGCAAAAATCAGGATAATGGATATGACAAAACAGTAAATTGCGATGGATTCTATCATTGCAAGACCTACAAATAACGTTCGTGTGATTGTATTGGCCTCATCAGGCTGCTGCGCAATAGCGCTTAATGCCCGGGACAGTCCCCACGCTTCTCCGATTGCGGGTCCGATTGAACCGATAGCCATTGTCATTCCCGATATAACGATGGAAGCAAATCCAATAGTGTCTATAGTAGCCATTTCAAATTTCTCCTTTATGCTCTTGTTTATCTGATTGCTTTTTTTCCTCATAAGCACGGGTTGCCGAAGCTATATATACGGTAGCCAGTACAGCAAAAATATACGCCTGGACAAGCCCGATCAGCAGTCCCAATACCTGTAAAATGATAGGTACGAATAAAGGTGTAACCAGGAGCAAGATAGCTATGATCATAGTTCCGCTCATAATATTCCCGAATAATCGTACTGCCAGCGATAATGTACGGGATAATTCCCCTATGATATGGAAAGGTACCATGAACACTGAAGGCTGGCTGTAATGTTTGAGATAACCGATAAGACCCTGCTGTGCAATTCCGTATATGGGAACTGCGAAAAAAACACAGACAGCGAGTGCTGCCGTGGTGGAAAGAGATGCCGTGGGGGGATAATAACCCGGCACGATGCTAAGTAAATTCGAAACCGAAATAAACAAGAACAAAGTACCTAAAAAAGGCAAATAGCGATCCGAATCTTGCAGGATAATTTCTCGTATCTGATCCCTCATGTATGTAACCACGATTTCAAGCAAGCTCTGCCAGCGTGATAACGGCGGCTCCACTGAGAGCCTGCGCGTTGCCAGCCATGCTATGAGAACCAGCAAAACCATAACCAGCCAGGTAAAAACAATAGTGGCGTTGAGGGAAAAAGGTCCCAATTTCCAGAATACGATCGCATCAGGGGTTATTTCCACCATTTTACACCTTTATAGAAGATTTTTGACTTTTTGCCGGGTCCCAATCTGAGGACCAGCACGAATTTCATCAATATAAAGCCTGCAAGACTTAACATCAATCCTTCCAGATGGCCGACTCTAACAATCAAATAGAATGCAAAAAGGCAGATTGCGTTGCGTCCAAAGAAACTACCCATGGTCAAAAGCACTGACCGTTGAGTGTAGGGAAGCTGCTTTAATGTTAACCAGAGCCCGCCAAAGTAAAAAATTCCAAGACCAATGCCTGAGGCCAGACTTAGTATAAGGATAAAAAACTCATTCATTTGTTTCCTCCTCCTGAATACTCTTTAGCTCTTTTTTAACCCAGTAAGAGGCATTAATACACCCGAGCACCAGGCCAGCGAGTAAAAAGGTAAGTGTCCAGGAAATACGGCCTGGCCAAGTTTTATCAATCCAGATTCCAAATGCTACGCCGATCAAAGTCGGAACTGCTATCGACCATCCGATGGTGCCGATCATGCCCAGTCCGAACCATAAACCCTGGCCTTTTTTACGCCTTGCCTTTACTTTGCGGACTTCATTCGTACCGATTTTCTCGATAAATTTATTACGATCATTAGTTCTAGCCATGTTCCCTCATCTGAAAAATACGCCGGGCAAAATCAAGCTCGAGCTTGGTAAGGATTGAACGTGTCTTCTTCTCTTGTTCGTCTAAAGTCCTGAACTCTTCCTCCACGGTTTGTTTCAATGTTCCCAGGTTTTTACCGCGGACTGCTTTTCTTGTCGAAACCATAACCTCATTGTCGCGTTTGACCATGATTCCTTCATCAACAGCAAGAAACTCTTCTTCCCTATCGGATTTAAAAGAAAGGATTCCCGGAACAAGTGCTGCCACAAAGTCAATATGGTGCGGCAGTATACAAAAAGAACCATTTTCTGCTTCGGCAATTACCTTTGTCACATCCTGGTCAACGAGGACCCTTGTTGGAAGCGATACTTTGAGTCTCATTTTTTTGCCTCATCGATCGTTCCTATCATGTAAAGTGACTTCTCAGGATAATCCGAGAACTCATCATTGAGAATACGTTCACAACCATCAAGTGCATCTTCTAACTTAACCATCTTACCTTTGTGCCCTGTGAACTCTTCTGTGGTGAAAAACGGCTGGGTCAGGAACCGTTCCAGCCTTCGTGCGCGGCGTACAATTCGCTGGTCCTCCTGGGAGAGCTCCTCCAGCCCCAGCATGGCAATAATATCTTTCAGTTCCTCATACTCCGTTAAGGTCTTACGGATCTTTTGAGCTATCCGGTAGTGTTTTTCTCCTACGATATGCGGGCTTAATATCATGGAGTGAGATTGCACAGGATCAATTGACGGATACAACCCCTGGCTTGACATTTTGCGTGAGAGGACGATGGAAGCAGACAGATGACCGAAAACATGTACTACTGCAGGATCTGTAAAGTCATCTGCCGGCACATACACAGCCTGCACAGAAGTAATAGCACCTGTTTTCGTACTGCAAATCCGCTCTTCAAGTTCAGCCAGTTCTGTTGCAAGGCCGGGTTGATAGCCGACCTGGGAAGGCAGCTGTCCCATGAGCCCCGAAACCTCAGCCCCGGCCTGAACAAAACGGAAGATGTTGTCGATTAAGAGTAATACATCCTGCCTTGCATCATCCCGGAAGTACTCAGCCATGGTCAATGCTGCATGTCCGACCCGGAACCTTGCGCCTGGTTGTTCATTCATCTGACCAAATACCATGACCGCGTTATCAAGTACCCCTACCTCTTTTATCTCGCGGTAAAGTTCCTCCCCTTCACGGCTGCGCTCACCGATCCCGCAGAAGATACTGATCCCTGCATACTTGCCAGCCATATTATGGATTAGTTCCATAATCAAGACCGTCTTGCCAACACCTGCACCGCCTAACAGCCCGGCTTTGCCACCGCGTTCAAGCGGAGCGAGAACATCGATCGCTTTTATACCTGTTTCAAAAATTTCAGAGATGGTGGTTTGCTGGTATAACGGCACAGGCGGCTGATGAATGGAACGCCATTCTTTTATCCTGACCTCCTCTTTATGATCAATGGTAGAGC
>Ga0172443_1042_pt1 | contig 37236 bp, 47 predicted proteins | sample MayberryNE_Catta_6_FD_114741 | JGI IMG/M metagenome (GOLD analysis project Ga0172443, IMG submission 114741) | reverse complement strand
GTGAGGGCGTACTTCCGGCAGACTGGAAATTCTCTATACAGAGAGCAGAAATGCTCATTTCAAGATAAGTCCCGATGACTGATGGACAGGAAAGCCTCGTTGAAATTGAGGCTTTGAGCAGGCAGGTAGCTGAAGCTGTATTAGAACATGACATAGTCAGGCTTATTTCACATAATGATGCTGACGGCTTATCCGCCGCCGGGATCATGTGCAATGCCCTTCACAGGAAGGGGATCTTTTTCCATGCTACTATAGTCAGCCAATTTGACCAATCAACCCTGGAATTAATTGAAAGAACCTCCAATGGACCTGTTATCCTGTGCGACATGGGAAGCGGCCAGGTAGAATTGACTTCGAAGATAAAAGAAGCCATAATAATAGACCATCATAAACCGACAGGAAAACTGGAACACGTACATTTTAACCCGCATCTTGCCGGTATTGACGGCTCCGTTGAATTATGCGCTTCCTGCGGCGCTTACATGGTTGCGCGCCAGATGGGTGAAAATACAGATCTTGCAGGACTTGCCATCGCAGGAGCCATGGGGGATAAACAGCAAATAAAGGGAGCTAATAAATTCATCCTCGATGAAGCCATTGCCAGTAAAACCGTAACTGTCAGCAAAGGGCTTCGAATGGGGGATGGGCCGCTGGAAGAACTATTCGAGTATAATGTTGACCCGTATCTTGATATAACAGGTGATAAAGATAAGATCAAGGTTTTTCTTGATACACTTGGAATAAAAGGTAAGTTAAAGGAGATTCCGGAAGAACAATTGACAAAGCTCTCTTCAGTTATCTTATTGAAACTTGTGAAACAGGGAAGCCTTCCGGCTATAGATTCCCTGATCGGTGACAATTATACACTGAATAACGAAGTGATACAAAATGTATATGATTTTATAAATATCCTGAACGCTTGCGGCAAAGATGAGATGGCAGGAATTGCAATTTCGTTGTGTATGCGGGATGCATCGGTCATTGATGAAGCAAAAGCCATCGTGCGGGAAAACCAGCGCAATTTGATAAGTTATATCAAGAAAGCAGAGGCCCAGATAAAATCAGCCCGCAGTTTCAGGTATGTGCTTCTTGAAGATTCAGGCGGTACAGGTATAATTGCAGGTACGATGACGCGATACTTATATCCTGATAGGCCCTTCCTGACATTTAACGAGGTTGAAGGAAAAATCAGGGTTTCAGGCCGAGGGACACGTAAATTAGTGGATGCGGGGCTTGACCTTGCAGCGGCTATGAGGGAGGCATCCGCGATAGTGGGAGGCATTGGCGGCGGACATGATGTGGCATCAGGCGCAACAATACCAAAAGGAACTGCAATGAAATTCATTGATCTTACAGACACGATCATCGAAAAACAGTTAAAACCAAAGGCATGAAGATAGAAGGGAAATTAACATTCAAAGGTGAAACCGCAGGAGATCATATTAATATAATTGCCAGAGTCCTGTCGCCGGATAATGTTCCTGAAATAAAGACAATTATCGGGGATGATTCTGCCACCGTAATATTCAAAGGAGAAAAGGTGGGAACAATCCTTTCTTCTGTTGATGATTATCTGATGAATGCAAAAATTGCATATGAAATGCTAAATATATGTGATAGGTGATCTCCATGTCTCCGATTGAAGACCCGCTTCTGACAAAGCATGTCGTGCGCCTGTTACAAAGCTACCTGCGCTGGACAGGACGTGAGCTTATCCCTCCCGAAAAAGAGCGCGCAATGGCACTATTTTATCAGCCGTTCGTGGTTCTTTCTCATGGAACCCAGGATGATCCTGTTTTGAACTATGGCAACCAGGCAGCGCTTGACCTGTGGGAAATGACATGGGAAGAATTCATTAATATGCCATCACGCCTTACAGCAGAACCTGTCAACCGCGAGGATCGTGAGCGGCTGCTGGAGGAGGTCAGGCGCAACGGATATATCGATACCTACCGCGGGGTGCGCATTTCTGGCAGCGGCCGCCGCTTCCTGATAGAGCGGGGTACCGTCTGGAATATCGTTGATGAAAATAACAAATATGCAGGGCAGGCGGCAACTTTTAGCAGATGGGTCTATCTATAATCTGTTCCGGAGCGGGATACTATCTTCTTTAGATTTTTGGTATATTGAGATTACATATATAATATCATATATAAAAATCGATATGAAAAGAAAATGAAAAAGCCCGGAACCCTGTGAAATGGGCTGATATAGATAAAAAGCCAGACTACTTATGCCGGTGCCAAGCATTTTAAAAAGCGCAATGTAAATCGATTGCCCCTTAAGACTATCCCTCCTGTATAGCATTATGATAAATAGAACCGACATCATCAGGTTTTGCCCGAATGCTGCATAAGCTCCCTGCCAATCATTGAATTCTTTGGTGATGAATAAAACCAGTAAGAATGCAGTTGTCAAAGCTAACATAAACATAACATAGAATTTCTTATATGAAAGATCAGGAAATTCAGACTTTCCATAATATAAAAATTGCAGTACGATTAAAACATCTAATAAGAACCACGCATAGTTTATATAAAGTTGGGGAGGAGAATGAGGAGCTATAAATGAGAATATGTACTCCCAGGAAACATTAGCACAAAGGGCTGCCAGCGGCATCCCATATGTTTTTTCTTTAAAACCACGCCTGATAATGAGAATATATGTTATGGACCAGAACAGTCCACCTATTATCATTAATCTCGTATACATTATTCCACAATTATCCCCGCATATCCCACAACAGCGGCCATATCCCCGGTAGTATCTCCGCTTGTGCTGTATTTAAGTAAAGTTCCTTTTTTCGCACCAAGTTCTTTCGAAGCCGCAAGCATTGCAGCGATCGGTCCGTATCCGCATACTGAGGCATTGCGCTCATACAATTTTCGATAAAAACCCTGAATATCCATATCAAGGATAGAACGTATGAAATAAGCATCATCCTCGCGCGCCACCTTATCAGGTTTATAATGGGAGAAATCACTCGATGCAATTATCACGACTTTCTTATTTACTTTACGAATAGTTTCTGCAAGTTCCATCCCCACATCAAGAGCGGTTTCTTCATCCTGCATCCCCATGCAGATAGGAACTATTTTGAAATCTCTGAACCTGTGCTGGAGAAAAGGAAGCTGTACTTCAATGGAATGCTCGTATTTGTGGGCTGTTTCATCAGTATCAATGATCCTTTTTGGCATTGCCTTTATGAATTCGGCATCAGAGCTTACCTCGCCTGAAGGCGTACTCCATTTTTCGCTTGATACCGATACCGGGGAGCCATATCCTGTATGGTTTGGCCCCAGCAGCACAAAAGTGTCAGCCGCCGGCAGTATCGAATATACATAAGCTGCCGTATTTCCTGAATAGATATAACCCGCATGAGGGACAACGGCTCCAAGAACAGGTTTCTCGCCTCTGGGTACACCTTCAAAGCACCGGCTGATTTCGTGTTCCAAGTCGTTTTTATTTCGCGGGTAAAATTGCCCCGAAACAGCCGGAGCCCTCATAATCTCTTAAAGTTCAGCTTCAAAGTCTGCTACTGTATGGGTTATAATATCCCCTCTTGCCTCAAGTGTCTTCTTTGCAAGAAGCCAGTATATCAAAGCCAGTGCTTTGCGCCCCTTGTTATTTGTGGGAATTACAAGGTCAACATTGGTTAATGAATTATTCGTATCGCAAAGGCCTATGACCGGTATGCCGACATTTACTGCCTCATTCACTGCCTGCATATCCCCTGATGGATCTGTTACCACAAGGATATCAGGTTCTATGAATTTATGTAATTTCGGGTTGGTCATCGTACCTGGGATAAACCTGCCGGTTTCTGCTCTTGCACCTATTACCTTTGCGAACATCTCAGACGGATAATGGCCGTACTGTCTTGCAGATACAACGAGAATCTTTTGCGGATCATAATTCGCCAGTAATTTTGCAGCAAGTCTTATCCTCTGGTCGGTTGCCTGTATATCCAGAACATATAAGCCGTCAGTCCTGACACGATATACAAAGCGCATCATTTCTTTTGTTTTTTGCTGTGTACCTATATGGATACCTGCAGTCAGGTATTCATCCTGCGGAATGATCGATTCATATCCTGTATCCTGTTTTACATCCTGTTTTATATCAATAATATCTTCCATTTAAACCACACCTTATAAATCTTTTTTCAATTCTTTTGTTATTCTTTTCACTGTAATCGGGATTACTCCCTGTTCTAACTCTGCCATAGCAAGATCTATGGGCTCACCCTTGTCAACATCTAACAAAACCGGTGCTCCGAGGGATATCTGAAGCGCCCTCGCACCTATAACTCTCGCACGCTCATATCGCGTCATTTTAATTTCACTCACTAGATCACCTCAAAAACAACTTTAGTACCGAAAAGTTCAATGAATGTTATCCATATTTTTTTGTTTCCAGAGTCCCTCTGGAAGTGGTTAATGTTCTTTTCCATAGCTGTGCCAAGAGTGGGGTTGCTGAGATTTGAACTCAGGTCACAGCGTCCCGAACGCTATAGGATGGACCAGGCTACCCTACAACCCCTCCTTACTGGTACGGTGCCAGGAGGTCCACCAACTCTACGTGGGTCAGCAGCATTCGCCTGCAGCAATATCTTTCTATTCCAAGATCCGTCAGGACTTTACCTGCGTCCTCGGTCTGAGATCGTTTCTTGTATTCATCCCATACGCTGGAGATGACTTTACCGCATGAAAAGCACCGTACCGGTATCATGTTTCACCTGTATGATTTCTGTCTTCTCTTTCTGGCACCGCGTCCGCCAAATTTCTTTGGAAGTTTGTAACGGGTGTCGTTCACAAGTAAACTTCTATCATACTGTGCCATTGCATCTCTGAGTGCAGTATCATTTGTCCATTCCACAAGACCTCTTGCGATAGCCGTACGAACGGCGCCTGCCTGCCCGAATATACCGCCGCCATGGACATTTACGTCAATATCGACAGTAGGAATGACATTATTTGCAAAATCAAGAGGCTCTGACATTTTAAAGCGGATCAATGCGGGTTCAAGTATTTCAATAGGTTTCTTATTTACTCTTACTCTCCCCTTTCCTTCCCTTATGGTTGCCCGGGCGATCGCGGTTTTTCTTTTTCCGGATGAATTAACGATTTTCATATATAACACCTAATATTTTGAACCTAATCTCTTGCTCAAGTCACCAAGCACTGTATAATTACTGGTGCTAAGACGTGTAATACTTGCATCATTTATGGTGATTGCTTGCTCTTTACTCAATTCAGGCGGAACGCCAATATAAACTCTTAATCTATTATAAGCATCTCTTCCTGAGGTTTTCGTATGGGGGATCATACCCCTGATAGTCCTTGCCACTATCTGGTCAGGTCTTCGTGGAAAACGAGGACCGAATTCCCGCGAACCACGAGCTACATAAGCCCTGTATCGATCAAATGTGGCATCTTTTCTGCCGGAGATGATCGCTTTTTCAGCGTTAATGATATTGATCTCTTCACCTTTTAAGATTCTCTGAGCTACTGTGCTTGCCATTCTTCCCAGAATAAGATTATTTGCATCTATTACTGTCATGTTATCACCCGATTATCCTTACCCTGGAACCTTCCGGGTTTTTGCTCATCAGTTCCTGTATCGAGAGGCATGAACCTCCGGCTTCTAATATTTTGTTCCTTGCGCCTTCGCTGAAACTTAAAGCTGCAACTGTTAACTGATGATTAAGCTCACCTGCGCCCAGGACTTTGCCAGGTACAAGGATCAGATCTTTTTCTTTTGTGTACCGGTTGATCCTGCTGAGGTTAACTTCAGTAGCATTCCTTGTGGGGCGCTCTAGCCTTATCGCGATATCGCGCCATAGTGGGACCTGTTTGTCCCTGGATTGTTTTTTAAGGCCTGAAATAAGGTCTAACAATCCTGGATTTGTTTTATAATTATTTTTCATTCTTTTCCTCCGTAAGACCATTTATGGTCCGACTCATGCATACCTTACCAGGTTTTACTGCATTCGAATTGTTTCAATTCATACGCCTCAGGTTTCACCTGCTACGGTTAATATTGAACCCTGAAAATTTGATTCAGGCTGGCTTAATTCCCTTTTGAATACATAAACTTACCGTAGAATTAAAATTTTTCTTTAACACAGATTATTTCAATCATAAAAATTATACTCAGGTATATGTATCTCACCCCCGAAGAAGAAAAGCTTTTTAACGGAGATAGCGGTCCCACATACCAGAAAGCCATTGAGATACTCGCCGCACTTGGTGACATATACGGCGCAGACAGGCTTATCCCCATAAAGAGCGCGCAGATAGCAGGTGTTTCATATAAAACAATAGGCGATGCGGGTCTGGAATGGATATCCGACTTAAAAGGAAAGGTGGTTGTGCCGTCTATTCTCAATCCAGCAGGCATGGATCTGGAATGCTGGAAAGAAATGGGAATAAGTGAGGACTTTGCGCATAAACAGCAGGAAATAATTAAAGCTTATGAGGCCCTTGGCGTCAGGACAGAATGTTCCTGCACCCCATATAATATCTTTGACAATCTTGCAAACTTCGGCGACCATGTTGCATGGAGTGAGTCATCGGCAATTTCTTATGCCAATTCTGTGATAGGGGCCAGGACCAACAGGGAAGGCGGGCCTGGCGCTCTCTCTGCAGCGCTGATCGGTAAAACTCCGAATTACGGTTTCCACCTTGATGAGAACAGGCGCCCGGTCATTCTGATCGAAGTAGTACCGGAGCTTTACGATTCGGATTATGGCGCCCTGGGATATATTGTGGGTGAGATGATCGGTGATAAAGTCCCGGTTTTTGATTTGAATTCCATCCCAACAAAAGACGAACTGAAATCCCTGGGTGCTGCCATGGCAGCTTCAGGTTCTGTGGCGCTGTACCACGTTCGTGGAGTTACAATGGAAGCAGGAAAATATGATATGCCTTCTGAAAAAATAACCATGGAAGAAAAACAGATAAAAGAGGTTTACAGATCGGATGAACCTGAACTCATAGCTTTCGGATGTCCCCACAGCAGTGTTGATGAACTTGAAAAACTGGCCCGGCTTCTTGAGGGGAAAAAAGTGAAAAAGGAAGTGTGGATATGCACTTCACGCGCATTAAAAAAACGGTATCCAGAATTGATACATCGAATTGAGAAAAGCGGCGCAAAGGTTTTTTGCGATACCTGCATGGTAGTGTCGCCTGCAAGTGAAAAGTTCAAATGCATGATGGTAAACTCGGGGAAGGCGCATAAGTACGTGCCCAACCTGTGCGGCGTTAAAAGCATACTGGCAAAGACAGAAGATTGTATAAAGGCGGCAGTTGGTGAATAAAAAGAAGTAGCCTACCAATCACGATCTAAAATGTGATTTTTGATTGCCTTTCATTTTATTATATTCAGATAGGAACAAATAGCATCACTGGTAAGATTGATATTATGATAGATACTATCATCCTGTAACATAATTTTTTATATATCATTTTCGTTTCCTCCATATTTTGCTACACCCAATAAGTCGCCAAATGATCCTTTTGGGTTGATTATCCATATATGGTTATTCAATACATATAATTATCGCAGTTTAAAGATTTAAAAAATGCTTGTAATACTTATGATTATGATATGAACAACAAGCTTGCCTGGAACATCTGACTTTTCTTGCCTTACAGTTAAATCTTTCAGTTTCAAAAATAATATGCTAAGAAAGGTGATTGAATGACCGGGAAAATTGATTGGTACAATGAATTCGTAGATTTGAATTATACTCCTGCAAAAGATGATCTGGTATGTTTATATTATTTTGAACCGGCAAAGGGGATTACCCAAAAAGAAGCGATAGGAAGGATCGCTTCCGAGAGTTCGGCGGGTACATGGACGACCCTCCACGATTTGCCCGCAAGGGTTGAAAAGATTAAAGCACGCGCTTTTGAATTAAACGGCAAATATGTAAAAATAGCTTATCCCATTGACTTATGGGAACCCGGAAATGCCCCCCAGCTCCTGAGCGGGATAGCAGGAAACATATTCGGAATGAAAGCCCTTCGAAACCTGAGGCTGATTGATGTGTCCTTACCGGGAAAATATATTTCTTCGTATAAAGGGCCTTACCACGGTATCGAGGGAATAAGGTCATTATTGAAAGTAAAAAAGCGCCCCATAACAGGTGCAGTTCCAAAACCCAAAATCGGCTTTAGCGCAGAAGAACACGCTGAGGTTGCATATGAAACCTGGATGGGAGGCTTTGACCTTGTAAAAGATGATGAGAACCTTACTTCCACATCTTTTAACCGCTTTGAGGACCGCCTTTCCCGAATGGTAAAAATGCGGGATAAAGCCGAAAAGGAAACCGGGGAACAGAAAGATGCCCTCTTGAATATATCTGGCGAAACAAAAGAAATGATACGTAAAGCAAAATTGCTTCACGATTCGGGCTGGAGGTTTGCCATGATCGATGTTGTCACTTGCGGAACGGCCTCTGTCCAGACCATGCGGGGTGAATGCGGCGACCTTGGACTGGCCATACATGCCCATCGTGCGATGCATGCGGCTTTTGACAGGAATCCCAGGCATGGGCTGACAATGTATTTCCTTGCAAAGCTCATGAGGTTAATAGGTGTGGATGAAATTCACTCCGGCACTGCCATAGGGAAACTTGTGGGAAGCAAAAAAGAGGTCACAGGGATCGCAAACGTCCTTCGCGACCCTGAAATAAAAGCAGGGGATATGCTTTACCAGGATTGGGGGGCAATAAAACCTGCGCTTCCGGTCTCATCAGGCGGTCTTCATCCGGGATTGATACCATCGGTAATGAGCATCCTTGGGAATGACTGTACCTTGCTTGTCAGCGGCGGCATACACGGCCACCCGAAAGGAACACGGGCAGGGGCAAAAGCGGTGATGCAGGCAATAGAAGCTACGATGGAAGGTATCGACCTTAATGAATTTGCCATGAAAAAAAATGAATTGAAACAGGCGCTTGGTAAATGGGAATATTACAGGCCAAAATGAAAGTTAACCCAGTACCTGTTTTATCTTTTCGGATGCCTTTTTCATTTCAACAATAATAGACCTGGGACTTACATCCGGTCTTGTAATAACAAGGAGCAATGATTTTGGGCCTGCTCCTGTTCCAATGATTGTCCCATTGTTCGATTCCACTATAATACAGTCGGGAATACCTTTCCCAAGCCTTGTTGATACTGCTTCTGCCGAGTTTATCATGGTGGCTGACATTGCAACCAATGTTTCGGCATAATTCTGTTCAGGTAATGTGGAGCATATTAATAAACCGTCTCTGCTTCCTATTGCCGATGCGTCGATCCCGCCGGTTTTGCCAATTTCTTCTAGTATTCCATCCATTATTTCTATTTTCGGAATTTTATTCATTTGACAGCACCTTCGTCAGGTTTATTTCTTGACAATTAATAATATGTTCTTCAACTATATAAATGTGTGCAAAAGCGCAACAGTTACGTATTACGTATTATATGGCCGATAAAGAGAAAATGAAAGGATTGGAATCATAGAATTGGCATATACCCCAGTTCCCATAATCCTTGAAATTTTTCATATCTGGTCAATGCATTTGACATCGTTCGAAAAGCATTTCGGGCATTTCAAATTCGTGCCAATGCCTTTGAATTTCTTGCCGCAGTGATTACAGATATATTCATGGGGCTCCATTCCCCCTTCGAGTTCTACACCGAACGAATCACCTACGCTACACATATTACCTCCTTATTATTGATCTTACATGCAAGAAGCGAGCCAACCCTCCTGCATATCTCAAGTTCCTCTTCCCCGGGCATCCTCTTTACGCATAGATCCTTTATCATATTGACACCGTATGAAGTCAACTGTTTATTGATCGCCTGTATGGCTTCAAGACCCCATCCGTAAGACCCGAAAGCAAGGCCGGTTTTCCCGGACAGGTCAACATCAGCCAGTTCATTCAGGAATTTTTGCACGGAAGGCATCATTAAATCCCTGTAATTCGGCGAACCAATGGCAATGGCGTCTGCGTCATAGAGGTCGCTCTTATCGGCATTTGAAACATTTTTTATCATAGTTTCAATCCCTTCAGCTCTTGCTCCCTCTTCAATAGCTTCTGCCATCCGCTCTGTATTATGTGACCCGGTGCCGTAAATAATTACAAGTTTTGGCATGTTCCCACATATTTATAATTATCTTTCGTGGTATTTCTACTTTTTCAAACATTATAAAAATGTCATGGGTGAAAATCCGATCTTTTCATTATACACCCTTTCAGCAGCAATATCCATCTCAACAATGAATATCTCAACTACCATGAATGCCTGTGCATATTTCCTTATACATCCCATGGTAATTCCCCTGCTGCTGCTTCCAGCCGCTCCGTGTAGGTGTATCTTTGGAGCGCCTTTTTCCCGGAAAATATCGCCCGCACCCAATATTTCCCGTGCGTCATCGAATTTAGACCACACTACGGAAGGAGGGACAACCTTATCCTCTGGCCCCGTAACAAGGTCTGCGCTTCCCATTGCTCCCAGCATCATAAAAAATGCGGACCTTATGTCCTCTTTGACCGCAAGCTTTGAAAGTTCTGAAAGCACATCTTCCCCGTGGTCAACCCTTACAGCGAATACCCGCCCGATCGAACCTTTGCGATAATCCATTTTTATACCTTCACTCTCTCCCCTGATTCGTTTCTCCTGTAAACCCCAAACTCGCTTTTCTTTAAAACATCTCCCGGGAACACAGGCCCGTCCCTGCATACGCGAAGGCCGTCGATACAGCATGCCCCGCAAATCCCGATGCCGCATTTTATGTAGCGATGGAGGCTGAATTGCGCTTTTTCAGGCTCCACCATATCAAGTATCTTTTTCATCATGATCTCAGGACCGCAGCAATAAATCTGGCTATAGTTCTCATATTCATCTATCAACCGGGTCACATACCCGTGTTTTCCGATCGATCCGTCATCTGTCGCTACCAGCACCTCACCTGCGGCTTCAAAACGTTCCCTGAACACAAGCTCTTCTTTTGTCCTTGCCCCAAGAAGTGTTGTCACTTTTAGTCCCTGCGAACCTGCTTTTTCGGCAAGAGGCGAAAGAGGGGCAGCCCCGACACCCCCTGCGATCAGCAAAATATTATCCCCCTTCATCTGAAATCCATTGCCAAAAGGTCCGCGGATGCCTATCGAATCACCTTCTCCAAATTCGAACAATGCGGATGTTGCAGTTCCCACTTTCTGTACCGTTATCGCATTATCATAAGAAAGCGCCATCGGGATCTCATCCACCCCGCGTATCCAGGCCATCACGAACTGGCCTGGCTCGGATTTAAAAGATCTATCTAAAAAAAAAGTCCTGATAGCTGGCGTTTCTTGTACTATTTTTGTTATTACGGCATTAACAGGTTTCATGCTTTATGCGCCCTCCCGTAAATATCATTGATCGTCCATCCTTTTTCCTGAAGGAAAGTTTCCATACCTGCTGAAATATCTTTGAAAATATCGATGTTGTTCCCCACGGCAGAGCCGATTTCGACAGCCATGGCCCCTGCCATTATGAATTCGACGGCATCCTTCCAGTCCGATATCCCTCCAACGCCAATCACAGGTATCTTAAGAGCGCCGTAAAGGTCATAGACACATTTAATTGCAGCAGGTTTTATTGCGCGACCCGACAGCCCCCCGAATTTGTTGCCCAGTATGGGATAACCACTTTCGATATCTATTGCCATCCCCCTTATTGTGTTTATTGCAACAACCGCATCCGCTCCCCCGTGCTGGGCCGCCAATCCTATTGTTTTTATATCAGTGACATTGGGCGTTAGTTTTACCCATACCGGCGCACTGGTTTGCGCTTTTACCGCACCTGTGATATCTTCCACAAGAGCCGGGTCTGTGCCTATCTCGGCGCCATAACCATGTGCATGCGGACAGCTCACGTTCAGCTCAAATGCATCAGCATCAAGAGCATGTGCAATTTCCGAAAAATCAAGAGCGCATCCCCCGAAAATACTTGCGATCACAGGCACGCCCGCGGATCGTGCAATATCTATTTCCTGCTGGAAATTTTTATAAGAAGGATTGGGGAGACCCATTGCATTAAGGTATCCGCAATCCACTTCAACCATGCTGGGGTTATTATGCCCGATTTTTGGTTCAAGCCCCAGGGATTTTGTGACAACTGCGCCTGCCCCGTTCTCTGCAATCCGCTTTAGCGACCCTCCTGTTGTTCCCATGATCCCGGCTGCAAGCATAAGCGGATTTTTTAGTTTCAGGCCTGTCAAATTTAGTGAGAGCATCATGCTAACACTGTCCGGACTCTACTTAGCCCTTTTTATTTTAAGGCCACGTAATTCATATCTATGTTCATTAACATTATAAAATATGAAAAATAATGTCAAACACAAAATACTTCTGCTCTCGATAACACTTCTTATTACCCAGGTTTCAGCCGCTGAAGTGAAAGTCATTCCTTCAAACGATACGGTCGCCCCGGGAGAAATATTTAATTTGAATGTATCTATTGATCCGAGCGGTACGGCAATTGCGGGCGTGCAGATGGAAATCGAATTTAATAATTCCATGCTTGATATAAATAATATCATTGAAGGGGATATTTTTAAAAATGAAGGGACGGGTACATTTTTCAACCGTGATATTACAAATAATTCTACAATTTCATTAATAAAAATCTACAGCGCTATTCTTGGTAAGTATAACGTATCTGCACCGGGTACATTTATTATGATCAACTTTACTGCTACAGGTTCTCAGGGACGGGCCGGGATAAATCTTTCCAACGTAAAAATAGTTAATCCTGAGGGGAATTATGTCCCTGCTGATATAATTAATGGAAGCTTAAATATCAGCGGGATTTCACCTGATATCCCTCGTCATATTAACGGTACGGTAATTGACAGCTTCACTAAAGCAGGTATCGAAGGAGTTACGGTATTCACGAACACCGGCACAACAACTATCACCGATGGATCAGGGTTCTATTCGCTGGCCGTTACTGCGGGTACATATGATATTACAGTGACATTTGATCCGGAGTATTATCCGAATAGCACCACGGTCTTGACAGAATTTAGCGATATTGTTGTGCAGGATATTGAACTTGTTAAGAAGCCGACAGGAACTATAACGGGAAGTGTAATAATTGCTTAACGTGGTGGGTGGTCATTTACCACCCGCGCTCAAGCCTGATCGCCCCCGGCCTGCATGCAGCCACACAAGTAGTGCATCCGATGCAGAAACTTTTATCCGCAACTTCCGCCACAGTCTTGCCATTTTTCCTGACAAGCCTGTAAATCCTTGGCCCTTTAGGGCAAACCCTTATGCACTCCCCGCATCCTGTGCATTTTCCGGGATCAATAAATATTTCTATCATGTTGGAATATTCTAAGCAGTTATATAAGTAATAATACTAAATTAAAGCGCATGTCTGGAAATACCTTTGGCACACTTTTTCGGATAACAACATGGGGTGAGAGCCACGGCCCTGCCGTAGGTGTTGTCGTTGACGGCTGCCCTGCCGGTCTTTTGCTTGATGAATCTGATATTCAGAAGGAATTAAACCGCAGGCGTCCGGGGCAGAGCGGTATAACAACACCAAGGAAAGAAGAGGATAGGGCACAGATTCTGTCAGGGGTGTTTTCGGGTAAGACCACAGGCGCACCGATATCGATACTTGTGCAAAATAAGGATGTTGATTCAAGCAAATACGAGGCTCTTCGCACAACACCCCGCCCGGGACATGCGGATCTGACCTACGAATTAAAATACGGATCCCGCGATTGGCGGGGAGGAGGGAGGTCATCGGCACGTGAAACAATTGGAAGGGTCGCAGCAGGTGCGATCGCAAAAAATATCCTGGGCATGAACGGTATTGAAGTACTGGGTCATGTGGTCGAATTAGGAGGTATCCGCGCAAAGACCGTCGATGTTGAACAGGTCCGTGAAAATACTGAAAAAAACCCGGTGAGGTGTGCAGATCCGGATGCAGCCCTTCAAATGGAAGCAATGATCCATGCTGCAAGAAGCGACAGCGATAGTGTAGGAGGAATAGTGGAGGTTATCGGCCTTGGAGTCCCTGCAGGTGTGGGTGAGCCGGTTTTTGATAAGCTCAATGCCGAACTTGCAAAGGGACTAATGAGCATCGGCGCTGTTAAGGGCGTGGAGATAGGACTTGGATTTAAGAGTTCATTGATAAAAGGCAGCCAGATGAACGATCCGATAGGATTTTGTGAGGGTAAACCAAAGCCTCTTACAAATAATGCAGGAGGGATCCTTGGCGGGATAAGTAACGGTGAACCTGTTGTTTGCAGGATTGCAGTGAAACCCACACCTTCAATATCAAAAGAACAGCATACAGTTGACCTTGTAACTTTTAAAGATACCCGGATAAAGATAACAGGCCGCCATGATCCTTCAATCCCGCCGCGCATCGTGCCTGTTGCAGAAGCGATGGTGGCGCTTGTGCTGGTAGATATGATGATGAGAGGGGGGTTCATAAGAACAGGAGAAACCCATTCATGAAATTCAATCCCGATGAGATAAAAGAAGCAACAAAAAGAGATTTTGATGCTGCCTGGAACGAAGGGAAAAAATATATCCCAAATCCCGGCATCAATGAAAAATACCCGCGAGTATCACTTAAATACGGTAAACCCCATCCTGTTTTTGATACAATACAGCGCCTGCGTGAGGCTTATATGAGGATGGGATTTGAAGAATTCATGAACCCCATAATAGTTGAAGACAGGGATATCCACAAACAGTTCGGCTATGAAGCACTTGCCGTGCTTGACCGCTGCTTCTACATAGGCGGACTCCCCAGACCCAACGTGGGAATATCGGATGAAAGGATAGTTGAAATCAAGAACATTCTCGGAGACATTGGCGATGATGGCGTTGAAAGAATAAGGCATATCCTTCATTCCTACAAGAAAGGAGAGATCGAAGGGGATGACCTTGTCCCCGAAATGGCCGCAGCATTAAAAGTTCCTGATTCCAAAGTTGCAGTGATGATAGACCATGTATTCCCTGAATTCAAGTCACTTGTTCCGGTATCTTCGCAAAATACGCTCCGCAGCCACATGACATCAGGCTGGTTCATTAGCCTGGGTGAGATGTTCGATTACCGCAAAGTGCCGCTTCGCCTTTTTTCAGTGGACAGGGTATTCCGGCGCGAGCAGGCCGAAGATGCCACGCGTCTTATGGCCTATTATTCGGCGTCATGCGTCATGATGGATGAGAACGTGAGTGTGGAAGATGGGAAAGCGGTGGCTGCGGGGCTTCTTTCACAATTTGGTTTTTCAAATTTTACCTTCAGGCCTGATGAAAAACGAAGCAAATATTATGTGCCCGATACACAGACCGAGGTCTTTGCATATCATCCGAGACTTGTGGGTTCAAAGACAAAATATAAGGACGGCTGGGTTGAGGTGGCAACCTTCGGGATTTATTCTCCCTCTGCCCTTTCTCAGTACAATATCCCTTTCCCGGTAATGAACCTGGGCATGGGTGTGGAGCGACTTGCAATGATACTGCACGATTCGACAGATGTCAGGGCTATGACATATCCCCAGTTCCAGTACAGGACAAACTGGGTGATGTCAGATAGCGAAATAGCATCCATGATATACATTGAAGACGTGCCTGTGACCGGAACGGGAAAAGAGATACAGGCGGCTATAGTCAGGATATGCGAGCAGCATGGAAATACGATAAGCCCCTGTGAGTTCACGGCCTGGGAAGGAGAATTATTCGGGAAGAATATCCTTGTAAAGGTCATTGAACCTGAGGAAAACACAAAACTTTGCGGGCCGGCAGCCATGAATGAGATAATTTCATACAAGAACGATATTCTCGGACTCCCCAGGACTTCAAGGTGGGATGAAGCCTTCAAGAACGGTGCCAGTTCTGGCATAAGGTATATTGATGCTTTCGCAGCGCGCTGCGCAAAAGAGATAGAGGATGCCGTAAATAATGGCAGCGCCCCTGAAACAAGGGTAAGGATCATAAAGGTGCCGTCGGAGATCAATATCAGGATAGACCCGATAGTGCAGCGGTATATAACAGGATTGAAGAAAAAGATAGATACGAGAGGACCGGTATTTACAACGGTGAAAACGGAGATCGTTTAAATGAAGCAGGCTGGATACGCATACGCATACGGTGCAGGTACGATCATAAATGCAATTTCCACATGGAAAGGAGCTGCATTTGGTATTGACCTTAAGACTGAAGCAGAGGTCGTACTTACGGATGATACGAAAATAACAGGCTACATGGAAGAAGGCGGGGATACGACCCTTATCGAGCGCAGTGTTGAACTTACACTTTTGCACTTTGGCTCAAAAACCGGTGCGAAAGTGGCAACAAAAAGCCAGATACCAATAGCAAGCGGACTTAAGAGTTCAAGTGCCGCCGCAAATGCGGCTGTGCTTGCAACCCTTGATGCGCTTGGAGAGAAGCTTCCACCCCTTGAAGCCATAAAAATAGGTGTGCAGGCGGCGCTTGATGCTAAAGTTACGATAACAGGGGCTTTTGACGATGCCTGCGCCTCGATGCTGGGCGGATTCGTGATAACAGATAACAAGAAGAAAGAACTCATCAAAAGGGAAGAGCGGGACTCGCAAGTGCTCGTACTTGCACCCGAAAAAAGAGTATTTAGCGCAGGTACAAATATAATGCGATCGCGCCTTATAGGCAGGTGGGTGGAAATGGCATACAAGGAAGCGATCACAGGAAATTATGAAAAGGCCATGACCCTGAATGGTTTCCTGTACTGCGCAGCCCTGGGCTTTAGCACAGAGCCAATGATGGTGGCGCTCGAAGCTGGCATTGAAGGGGTAAGCCTGTCAGGAACCGGGCCTGCATATACTGCGCTTGGAAGTCCTGAGCTTCTTGATAAGCTTGAACCTTTATGGGAGAGAATTGACGGAAAAGTGATAAGGACAAAAGTAAATAATACCGGTGGAAAAACATGCCGTTAAAAGAGATAAGGGCAAAAATAGAAAAAATAGATGCACAGATACTTAATCTTATAGACCGGAGAACTGCTCTGGCAAAAGATGTGCTTGATGCCAAAAAGGCAGAGGGGAAGCCAATTAATGATGTCGGCCAGAATAAAGTAGTGCTGGAAAGGGTAGCGAACCTGGCCACAGAGAGGGGATTGGATGGGGAAGAAGTAAAGAAGATATTTGAGATATTGATCCGGATGAACATCGAGCGTCAGCACGAGATGAGCGGGGAAGGGAATTTGCCGTAGAAAATCGCCCGGAAACGGAGAAGTATTATCTTCTCCGAAGCGCCATCGCAAAAACAATACAAATGCCGGCGAGGAGTGCACTAAATCCTGACAACCTTGGAGCTTCTTGTGGCTGTGAACCTTTAACTGTTATGGTAGCTGAATTGGAAGCGCTTGAATAAGGATTGTCCTTATCGTCCCGATATGTTACTGAAGCAGGGTCTGATGCAAACCTGCCTGCATTCATTGCTTTCAGGATGTATTGTAATGTCCTTGATTCTGAGGGGTTCAGTATAATATATTCCTGTGTCATTGTCCCGCTAACAAAATTAAAGCCCTCCGGGATTGTGTCTGTGATCTTCACGTTCCTGGCATCCCCACCCGTATTCTCGACCCTGATTGTAAATGTGGCTGTGTCTTTTTCGTTTATTGTAGATGGGGAGATTGATTTGGTCAGTAGTAGTTTGGGTGGAGTTAAAGTCATAAAAGATTTATAACTGGTTTTTATTTCATCTTCGGTCAAGTCACGGTTGTATATCCGGACTTCATCTATGATACCGGAGAAGTACTCAGGAGTTCCCGGTTGATATCCGATGGTTAATGGATTTGTATTTGTTGTTATTGCTCCTGATACCGGTAGGGTTCCGGCTAAAGTTCCATCAACGTAAATTTTCATATATGAACCGTCATATGTCCCGGCGACATGATGCCACTCCATGTATGGAATTACATTTCCTACATATAATGTTTGCCAGGAAGATCCATTATTTAACCAGAACGTTAATTGATTGGTTTTATCAAATCTTGGAAAAACAAAAGAATTGGTTTGTGGGATTGAGGATTTGGAAATTATGGATTGAATCATATTTCCTTCTTTAAATTGTATCCATGCTTCAATGGTCATACTGCCAATAATATTCAAACTGGGAGAATCCGGTATGTTTATATAGTCATTATTTCCATCAAAACGCAAAGCATTGCCGCTGATACCACCCACAAAAGCCGCTCCATAAACCGTCCCGTCATTTCCGTTACCGCTCGAATCCTTTGCATCGCCATCAAAATGATATTCAGCAACAAGCCCTGATCTGGATACTTCACCCATCGCCGTTCCTATAAGCACCAGCACCGCAACCAAGCTAATCGCAAGAATTTGCGCCGCAAGCGAATTTTTTCCATTTTCCATCATAAATTCACCGTTTTATTCCTTATACTGTAATTGCATGCATTGATTATTATACTTACGGTTAAATTTCCGGAAATGAAGATTCACAGAAAAGGAAAATAATGACTTCAATATAATGATTTTTTATACCCTCATAGATATTAGTAAATACTGGTGAAGAATCCATGAACATATACAGATCACACTTACGCCCCCTGAATCGAAAAGGATCATAGCCATGGGAGTAAAAAATCTCCCCGTAATCCGGCAAGCATTGGAAAAAGGAATTATCCTGATAACTCTTGGCACCACAAATGCATATGTGGCTGAGGAGTTAACGGGCAGGGAGATAGACCATTTAAAATATGCGGCAGGCTACATAGGCGAAACGGCAGCGGTTGTTCCCAACAGCGAGCGCCTGCCCGCAATTGCCCTGAAGTACGGGAAAGAAGTAAATGCTGACAATATTCTTAATGAAATGACATCGAATGATGTCGTTATTAAAGGTGCGAATGCCCTTGACCCGGATGGCGTGGCAGGTGTCATGATGGCAAATCCCCTGGGCGGTACTACTGGTGGATTCATGGGTATTGTAATGGCAAGAGGCGTTAATCTTGTAATCCCGGTCGGCCTTGAAAAATCAATACCATATTCAGTAATAGAGATATCAAAAACTATCGGCATACAGCGCTGCAGTAAAGCTATGGGACTCCCCGTAGGTATGATGCCCCTGGTCGGTGAAGTTATTACCGAAGTGGAAGCACTTAAGCTATTGGGCGCCGGGGATGTATTTGCGATAGGCGCCGGTGGTGTTAATGGGGGTGAAGGATCGATCACCCTTTGCGTTACGGGGGAAAATATCGATAAGATCTTTGACCTTGTGCAAAAGGTTAAAGAGAAGAAAGGGGAAATGTAGAAGAATACATTACAGGATCATCACATGCTCGTAAAACAGATAGAAAACGGTCTTGACCTTAAAAAAGAAGCAGAAAATATAGCAGCGGTATATGATACATCTCTTGAGCCCGGACATTTCATCGAGCTTCATTTCCATCCTGATCTTGAAGAAGTGTACTATGTCCTCTCAGGATACGGCACAATTAAAATAGGTGATGAAAAACAGGAAATATCGCGCAACGATGTTGTATATATCCCTAAGCTTGCCCCTCATACGCTGTTAAATTCCGCGAATGTGCCGCTGAGGTTCATAACTCTGTCCGTGAAAGTGAAAAAGGGTGATTAACTTACAATCGCCAATTTTTAATAGATGGGAGAGTATATAGGCTAATATGAAAAAATGGTACAGCGATTACGGGCTCTACGCGCGTATGATACTGACAATGTTCTTGCTTGCAGTATTATATCTTTTCTTTCTTGCAGTGATACTGGCTTATGGCGGGGCATGGACAAATATCCTGGTCATATTTATGATGTTCATGTTGTTTGCCCAGTTCTTCTTTTCGGATACCCTGGTACTCTGGAGCACCGGCGGCAGAATAGTTTCGGAACAGGAGGAACCGCGATTGCATGAAACAGTATCAAGGCTCTGTGCGATCGCAAATCTGCCAAAACCAAAGATAGCTATTGTGGAAAGTAATGTCCCCAATGCTTTTGCAACAGGACGGAGCAATAAAAGCGCGCTTGTGGCTGTTACCACATCTTTGAAACAAAGATTGAGCCAGCCTGAGCTTGAAGCCGTGCTTGCCCATGAGCTCAGCCATGTCAAGAACCGCGACATGCTTGTTATTACAATTGCGAGTTTCCTGTCCACAGTTGCCGCTTTACTGGTAAGGAACATGTTGTTTTTCGGAATGGGGGGAAGGGATGACCGCAAAGGTGGAGGTGCTGCTGTGATTATTTTCGTAGTATCGATCATAGTATGGATCATAAGTTTCCTTCTCATACGAGCACTTTCAAGATACAGGGAGTTTGCGGCCGACAGGGGTTCGGCAATAATCACCGGCCAGCCTTCGCATCTTGCATCTGCCCTCATGACCATCAGCGGTGTAATGGAACGCGTACCTTCACGCGATCTGAGGGAAGTGGAAGCAATGAATGCGTTCTTCATCATACCTGCGATATCAGGAGATTCTATTATGAATCTCTTGTCAACCCATCCGTCAGTTGAGGCACGCATACGTGCACTTTCGAAGATGGAACAAAGCCTGGAGTTCTGAATGGGTTTTCTTGATACGCTTCTTGGAAAAAGTAAACTCCCGAAGCCAAAATCCGATAAACTCTTTGCGATGTCAACAGCTTACATAACCCTTAACTCCAATCTTGGACTGACGGCTAACGGGGCAGGTATTTGCTTCAAGCCGATTGAAGCTTCAAGGTTCCAGAATGCGGAGATTGAGATAAACCAGCTGTTGCAGCAAAGCTGCAAAGAAACAAATACCATTTATAAAACCAGGAAAGATTCTTACGGATACCTGTGGGTCATCCTTTCCGATCCAGATTTTGAAGACCTTGTAAGCACTATATATATGGTGAGTGAGACCCTTAAAGACCATGGTTTCGGAGAACAATTGTTATGCGCTGTCTTTAAATTCAAAGGAGAAAAAGAAGTTTTCTGGATTTATAATTTCAAACAAGGAAAATATTACCCATTTGTACCCGACGGAAAAAAAAGAGATTCATCATATGAATTCAGGCTTCGGTCAATCATGGAAAAAGAGCTGCCCATCGAAAAAGAAACCGAACGATGGTACCCGTTATGGGATATTCCGGTATGAGCTGCATATTGTTCTTTGACGGCGCATGCCGTGGAAATCCCGGGCCCATGGCGATCGGGGCGGTATTATTGGAAGACGGGAAAAAAGTTTTGGAAATTTCAAAAATTATCGGTAAAGGGACAAATAATATTGCGGAGTGGAGGGCATTAATAGAAGGATTAAAGCTCGCCAGGGATTACGCGTGTGAAGAAATTGAAGTGCGGGGGGACAGCCAGCTTATCATCAGGCAGATCTCAGGAAAGTACAAAGTGAAAAGCGATCATCTCATCCCGTTATTCAATGAAGCCAGGGAATTGTGCGGGAATTTCAGGAAGATAGATTTCAGGTGGGTCAGGAGGGATGAAAATAGTTATACTGATAGTATGGTGAATAAAGCCCTGGACATGAAGAAATAAACCTAAGCAGCACGATTTATTATCGTATTAATGCTGAGAATTCCCAATGCCAGGAGCGGGATCAGCGTGAGAGATACTGTCGTAGCCAGCAACTTCGATTGTAATTTCATATTTTTCAACCTATAGGAAACTATAGACACATATTCCTATCTTGCGGCTGAAATTCAATAAGAATAATTGATGTTCTTGGCTTTTTATTCTTAACATCAAACGTCCATTTCTATCTCTCTACATTCGCTGCAGAATTCTTCAACATCTGTTTTATTTTCTGGAATTAATTGCACAACTACTTTTAATAGTGAGTCAATTCTATTAAATACTTCTGGATCCATAATTTTCAGATACCTTTTCATACTACTTGAAATTATCAATAAATCCGCCAAACTCTGGACTTTATCGCTGTATTTTGCGAATGTCAACCAGAAGATAGATTCTTCCATCGGAGTCAGACCTCCATATCTTTTACCATTAATACCAGTCCACCCTGGAATAGGAAAGTCTTTTTTCAAATGTTTTCTATCTGCATCAATATTTATCAAAATACCTTTTTTAATTCCTTTTACTTTTCCCAATGCTGAAGCTTCTGGACGTTGTGTCGAATTGTCAAATTCCTCTTTTTTATAAGTTTTCATTTTATACCTCCTTAATTGTTTAACTTACCTGATGCTTTTCAATGGTTTAATCATCTTTTTTAATTTTTATTTTCTTTTGGAATTGATTTGCCCTGGGTTTTTTTGGGGATATTATCTTGTTTATCGCTTTTATCATCTGATGCTGATAAACTGGCTTCACTATTATTGAATTTTGATACTTCAATCTGCAATTCCAATGCCAGTTTTGCAAGATCCTGTGCAGAAGTAGTAAGCTGTTCCATTGCTGAAGACTGCTCTTCCGCAGCCGATGAAGTTTCTTCAGTACCGGATGCTGATTCCTCGCTTATTGTGGATACCTCTTCTACAGATGTTGTAACTTCTTCCACGGAAGCAGCCTGCTGTTCGGCCGCCGCGGCGATTTCCTGTACCATGAGGGCGACATCTTTTGCAGACTGCACCACGCCGTTTATGGATGTAACCGTATCCTCTATTGTTTTTGTTCCTTCATTGACTTTTTTAGTACCTATTTCCATACTTCCGACAGTATCTTTTGTGCCCTGCTGTATTTCCTTTACAAGTACGGTTATCTGGTTGGCTGCGTTCCTTGAACCTTCGGCAAGTTTCCTGACTTCATCAGCCACTACTGCAAAACCGCGCCCGTGTTCCCCGGCTCTTGCAGCTTCAATGGCAGCATTAAGGGCAAGGAGGTTGGTCTGGTCTGCGATATTGGTTATTACACCGATAATCTCTCCTATCTGCTGGGATTTGCTGTCAAGCTGCTTAATCAGCATTGCTGAGTTATCAACTGCGCTCCTGATCTCTGTCATTTGCCTGCCAACTTCCCGGGATCTCTCCCCGACCTGCCTGGCGTTCGTATGGGCGTTATCCGCACCTTCGGCAGCTTTTGCGGCATTTCCTGCAACCTGCTGCACGCTCATGGACATCTCTTTCATTGTCCTGCTGATATCTGCCATCTTAAATGACTGCTGGCCCACCCCTTCGGCAATGCTCTGTGAGGATACTGATATCTGATCGGTTGAGGCTCTCATTTCCTCGCTTGATGCAGAAAGTTCTTCCGCTGTTGAGGCTACCTTGAAAACGGCATTTTGCACATTCCCTACAAAATTCCTTATGCTTCTTGAAATTGTGACTCCGATATAAATTCCCGCAATAACAGTCAGAATGGAAAGGATTATCAGGGTGTTTTTGGAGTTGGAATTATTTCTTTCAGTTTCTGCGATCGCAGCGGCCCTGTCAATTGCCGCATCCTGGGCAAATTCAGTTAGGATCGGCTCAATCTTGTGTACGGTATCCCTGTACGCCGTTTCTTTCATTACTATTTCTTTATCTAATTCTACAACTTTATCAAAGGAAGAGGAATAGATAAGAAGTTTGGCACTGATATCATTTTTAATATCCTGCGGGATATTGCTTGAAGAAACATCTTTAAGGAGGATTTTTTCATTATCATGGAAAGTCTTCTGGGAAGCTGCATCGCCCCTTAGAAAATAATCCTTCTCATTGCGCCTCATTTGCAGAATATCTGCCATAAGCACGCCGTCTTTCTGTTTATTTATGTTATCTTCAACAGCATGCACCGCAGTCCTGAGTTCGCCCTGGAGCCCCGAATTCTCATCCAGTCCTTTTGTTTTATAGAGTTGGGATACATCAAGGAACTCAGCATTGTACCGGTCTATCAATGGCACTATTTTATCTGCCATGTCTTTTCTTTCCTGCGGGATATCAAGATTCTTTATATCCAGGGCATTTTTCCTGACTTGCGAAACAGCTTTTGTCACAAGGTCAATGTAGCTTGGATCAAGCCGCATAAGGAAGTCTTTCTCGGAGCGCCGCGCTTCCAGCATATTTATATTTATTTCAAGTGCCTTTTTCTCCATTGAAATCTCATTCTCCACCAGGTTTTTCGCCCTGTTATCAAGAGAATTCAGGGATGAGATACTTAATACACCCATTATTATCAGGAGAATGCTAATAAATACGAACGCTCCTATCAATTTTCTATCTACTGATAAGCCTTTGATTTTTGCCATAATATCCTCAGTTCTTGCAATAGTCCGGATTAGCCGAACAAATATGTTAAATTATGATGATTATAATCATAGTGTAATAAGTGATATATATTTTAAACGGTCTATAAGATTTTAATGTCGTTGTAATATATATAACCGTTTAAAATATTGTCAGGATATAATATTCTTTGTGGGGTATGAACTATAATAAACCCACAATAAAACTATTAAGTACTTCGATCCCGGTAGCTCTATCCGGCGTATTCAGACTGCATATGGCCTTCCTTTTCCTCGGCATTATGCCGCAGGTACTGATATATCTTGCAGGTTTCCTTGTGATATATTCAACCTACACATTCGACAGGGCCCTTGACAGTGAGGAGGATAAAATTAACAGGAAGGAATTAACTACTGCAAGAAAGGATCTTGCTGTTTTTGTATGTATTGCTTCGATTATAATCGGCGGTTTTCTGCTATACAGGGAAGATCTGGTTTTTATGGCATTTTTGCCTTTTATAATAGGTTATATCTACAGTAAGGGGGTTTCCATAAGGAACCATAAGCTGAACCTCAAAGGAAACTTCGGGGGCAAGAATCTGACCGTTTCCCTCACATGGGGCATATTTATTGCCGGAATCTCAAACCACTGGGCTGGGAATTATATTGCACTTTTATTTGTGTTTTCATTCTTTACTATTAAGAGTTTCATAAATACTGTAATTTGGGATTTCAGGGATGTTAAAGGAGATGCCGCTGCAGGAATAAAAACGCTTCCGATCTGGCTTGGGGAAAGAAAAACACGTAAACTGCTCCAGGTTATGCATATCGCGCTTGTTCTGTGGGTAGCAATTGCAATGCTCCTTGAAATCATAAATCCTGAAATCACCATACTTCTTGTTACTTCTGCTGCCGGGATGATCAGCACAAGTTTATGGACAAGACCCTATGCAGAAAATGACACGGAATTGTCCAAAAACCTACGGATAATGCTTGTCAACGGTGAATATATGCTGGCTGTGGCTTTCAGGGCTTTCTCAGGCTTTTGATCCGTTTGGAGTTTGCAAGAAAATGATTGAACAATTCCTCGGTCCATTTTATCGCCTGGGTGTCGGAACTTACAAGTTCCCTCTGGGAATCATAACCCCCGTTCTTAAAGAAAAAGGATACAGATACGAAATTATCTGTAACTGCGCTTGCCAGCCTTATGTTATCATCGGATACGGATAGTTTTGCATTCTTCAATTCAATGAATCCTGAAAGTTCAGTCTCGTTTTCTTTTTTGACTTTATCAAAAACTTCTCTTGTGAGGATGATCGAAACCTCTTTACCGCTTTTTGCCAATCCCAGGAATAATGAGGGATAAGCGTGATGAAAAACAGGTGCTATTCCCAGGAATTTTCCCGAAGCATGAAGAAATTTCATAAATTCTTTATGGGGTTCATATAATTCGCTGATTTTACTTTCCATCAGACTTGAATTCCTGAACTCATATATCCTGTTTAACAGGTGTAAGGGAATTGCCCTGATATCATGGTCATTTAAGAATTCCTTATATTTTTCTACAAATTCCGTTGTTCTTACAACTGGAATAAAAGCATTTGTAACTATTGCTCCTATATCGGTGAGCACATAACTCTTTCCAATTCTTTGCACAAGGCCCTGTTCTTCAAGCTTCCTGATCTGCGGAATCATGCCAGAGGATGTGACATTCAGGGATGTCCTTATTTCCTCCAGTGTCTTTGGTCCTTCTTCCAGTAATATCAGAAGATTCTCTCTTTTTTCAGAAAAAGTAAGGATATCCAGTAATTTAGTCTTCATGTGTATATTCCAGATTTTACATTCAATATATAATTGCAGAATAGCGAATAGTATTTTTTATATATATATTTGATTGTCATGAAAAAGCTGTATGATTTTCTAAAAAAAATTATCAAGTTATACGAAATTTACATATCATAATCACACCCTGCGCCCTGCCCTATCCCTTCATCTACGCGTACATGGATTTTCCTGATATTATCTGCTCCTGCATCTTTCAGGGCTTTTGCCATATCCAATGTAAAATATTTGCACAGGTCTTCTGCACTTACTGATTTTGTAGGGAGGAACATAATATCTTCGGCTGGTAAAACATATCTCTTTTTACTTTCAATGATATCGACCGATACGCTGTCACTTTTTTTTATCAGGAGGCGAGGGTCTTTTTCTGCTATAAGGACCCTGTGGTCAAGACTATCGCAAATCCTGTTTACAATCCCTTTTACAATTTCGAAATCAATAATGAATTCACCCTTCTGTTCACCTTCGATCCTTACGCTGACCGCATATGTATGACCGTGAAGGCATCCGCATTTAGGGTGATTTGGGATGAAATGGCATGCAGAAAATCGCAATTTTGCCATCCAGCCGTCTATTTCAATGAACATGAGATTGCTTAATTACTCATGCCAGTATAACCTTTTTGTCAGTTTCATCCCAATGAAGGAGCGAAGTTAAATATCATACAAATCAATGATAGATCATGCCTGCTGAAAAGATTCCCGGTTGGATAGAACGGTTATTACTGCCCAAGCTAAGTGAAATAAGCGGAGATATCAAGGCAATAAATGGCAGGATAGACGCACTTGAATCAAACATGAATACCCGTTTTGATTCGGTAAATACATGTTTTGATTCTGTCGATACCCGTTTTGACTCGGTAAATACCCGTTTTGATTCTGTTGAAGCTCAGATAGGCAGCCTGAGAAATGAAACTAAGACTGAGATAAATAGCGTCAGGGGTGAAATAGCCAGTGTCAGGAGTGAAATAATCGGTCTTAGAACTGAAATGACCGTAAAGTTTGATTCTCTGGAAAAACGCCTTCCTGTTTTAGAAAAAATAACAGCCCTGGAGCTTAAGATTGCTGACCTTGAGAAAAGGCTTGCAGCGGCATAACTTGTTACATGTGCCAAACTAAAATATCCATAGAAAATTTTAATCTTAGTCTTGCTGCATTTAGTCTATACTTGTTGATTTGCACAGACTGGACAGTAGGCCATATGCATATCAACAAGTTGTCCACATCTCATACATAAGTTCAATTCCACAGTCTGGGCATGCTGGCTTCTTAAAAATTATACCTACTTTCGGGCAACAGTCTTTGCAGTAAAGAAGTTTACATCTCGAACACTGCCACGCAGAAGAGTCCAGAAACCCTCCGATTTTTTTTTAAAGGTTTTGTTACCTTTAATACAGAATAAAATAGAGAATTGATTTGTGAATTATATAAATCTAGTTGGGAAAAAGAATGTGAACATAGGGGAGGTTCATAGTGTGCGTTTTCTGAATTCTGAAAAGCATCATGTTACTGATGATGTATGAATTTCCAGTTTCGGATAATCGATGTAGCCCTTATCTTCGCCCATGTAAAAGGTTGAAACATCCGTGGAATTAAGATGCGCGTTTTTCATGAATCGCAAAGGTATATCCGGGTTAGCCAAAAAAAAATCGTAGCCTCCGTTTAAAATAAGCGTGCCTTTGAATCTACCCCGAATTATTGAAGCCAACCGCGCATCCGGCGCTATTGCGCCCATCCTGCCCCAACCGGCTCCACCATGTGAAGATATCCGAGCCTTGTATTGTTCAGCGCCTCTGCTGCGCCTATGGATTAATTCAAATCTTATTACTTTCACAATGCACCATCTTAGCTTATCTGCGCTCCATTCGTCTGTATGAATACTTTATATTCCCGTATATCATCAGATAAACTATGGAAAGCCCGGATTCGCTATTCAGCGGGACAAGTGATACCCTTTGCATAATCTGTCGCGGTTCTAAATTATTATGCGGCAAACAGAGGTGTCCCGTTCTTGTCAAATTCTATTCGAATGTAAGGGTCAAACCCCTGACAGACAGCCTTAATATTGATGGTTCTTCTCCGCCTGGTGTGTTTGTGGGCAGGATTGGCTACCCGTATGTTTCAGTCGGGCCTCTCATCCCGCCAACACACGGCGATACAACCCTACTTGATACCCCGGAGATGTGGATCGGAAAAAGTATTGATGATATCGTGGATTTTCGTTCGCAGCTTGTGAGGGGAAAACATCTTGTTCACATAAGAGACCTTGACAGCAGCCGCATCGTAGAAGCCACCCGCGAGATGGCGCTTTGCGCATCCCCCATTGATGTGGAAGCAGAATTCTTAAAGAAACCGCATGCAAGACTTGTGCTTGATGATGAAGTCCAGCCTTTTGGGCCTACTGCGCCTCTTAAAAAGATAGATATGGGTAACGCCAGATTTGACCACAGGATGGAAAAAGCGTATAATGATACTGACCTCAAAGCAAAGGATGCGGTACTTGAGCTTTATAAAAAAGATACAATCGTATCAAGCATCCAGAAAGCATTTTCCGTAGGATCTTTCGGGGAAGGCCATGCGCGGCGTTTTGTTCCCACCAGGTGGAGCATAACCGCTGTTGACAGCATGATCGGGGCAAATCTCATGGATAAGATGAAAGATTTTCCCCTTATCAACGAATATCTCGTTTTTGAGTCCTGGCAGCTTGATAACAGGTTCGTGGTACTGATGATGCCCCGCGCCTGGAGCTATGAGCTGATCGAGGCATGGTATCCGAATACCGTGTGGAACCCGTTCGGGAAAGATGTGGCGATAATGTCCTCTTCCGAAGGTTTTGAAGGAAGGACGACGTATGCCGAGATCGGAGGGTGTTATTATGCGGCAAGGCTTGCGGTGAATGAATATCTTGTAAAGGAGAAACGTCAGGCGCGGGTTGTAATATTAAGAGAAGCACATCCAGGATACATCATGCCGGTAGGGGTGTGGAACGTAAGGGAAAATGTAAGGGCTGCACTGAAAGCGCCGCCCGGGAAGTTCTCATCCCTTGATGAGGCTTTTCAATATATTTCAACAAGGCTTGTTATTCCCAAAGCGCGGTGGATAAAGGAGAGTACGGTTTTAAAAAATACATTATACCAGAGAGGGCTTGAGGATTTCTTCAAATGATGAAGGAAATAAAGGTAAAAAGTGCTCTCTCGCCCTCAAAACTTCCGGGACTTGATTATGCCCTGAACCCCTACAGGGGATGCGAACATGCCTGCATCTATTGTTATGCCCCATCAGTCATTCACCGGGACAGGGGAAAATGGGGCGAACTCATAGAGGTAAAAATAAACCTCCCGCGTATTCTTTCAAAAGAATTGAGGGTGAAAAGAAAAGGAGTCGTGGGATTAGGAACGGTGACAGACCCATACCAGCCCGCCGAGAAGAAATATGAAATAACACGCCGGTGTCTTGAGCTGTTGCTGATGCATGATTTTCCCGTATGCATCCAGACAAAGTCTTCACTTGTGTTAAGAGATATGGATTTACTGAAAAGATTCTCTAAATTAGAGGTAGGTGTGACCCTTACTACGCATGATGAGGGTGTGAGGGAAAAACTTGAACCCGGAGCATCAAGTGTTGTGGAGAGATTGAATGCGCTTTCAGAGCTAAGAAAAAACGGCATCAACACATGGGTATTCCTCGGGCCTGTGATGCCTTATATAACTGATGCGGAAGTGCTTATCGATGCCATAGCGGCGCAAAAGCCCAAGTATGTTCTTGCGGACAAATTAAGGCTGAAAGAAGGTGTCTGGAACAGCGTTACGGGATTCATTGGGCAGTTTAATCCTGATTTGAAAGAAAAATATATGAGAATATTTTTCGGAAAAGAAGATTTCTATGGCAGCTTTTTTAAAGAGATAAAAAACATGTGTGATAAAAAGGCATTGAAATGTGAGCTTTTTTGATGGGGTCTTCCTGCAAGACTGCATAAGTTATTCAACAACAGTCAAGTCATTTACGCATAAAAACCGCTGTAAATATCAGTACAAATATCCCAAAAATGATATTTAAACCCGGAGTTATTGGAACCGGTTCGGTTTCTGACGGAGCTGCCTGTGATGCATCTGAAGTATCGGATGCATCTGAGATATCTGATGGCGCCCCGGATTGGCCTTCCGGAACATTAGGTGTCAGGGCCGGGATTGACGTATTCCTCGCCAGGTTAATAAGAGTGATGACAGGGCGTTCTGATCTTACTGCCGAGCGTGTCATTCCCCTGTATTCCACACCGGTGTAGTTGGCAACAGCAGCGGGAAGCTCAATATTTTCCCATGTATTCATCCGGATGGTATAGTTGAATCCTGCAGGAGTATTTAATTCCAAAAATGTAGGGTCGAGGGAAGTTGAACCGTTAATAAGGCTTACATTCTCCGGAAGGAAATCTTTGACCTCTATTCGTGTCTGAACGTTTCCAATATTTTTGATGCTCACAGTTACTGTTACATCATCATTGATGTTCACAATTTGTTTATCCACGGTCTTGTTAAGGATAATTTTCGGGCCGTTTACCAGGACAACAGGTGCATCCGAGGAAATGTTATATTGTTTGCCATTTACTGTGAACTCAGCATTTGCAGCCGGAAAAGTGAAGCCGCTCAGGCTTGTTTCCAGGGGTTTTAATGTGTATTGTATATCCTTCCACTCCCCCGGCCTGATGACGGGTATATTCCAGAGCAATGTCGTATTGGATCTTAATTCAAAATCAGGGTTTATGCTATCATTTATGATGATGTTGTTCATTTCCTGCGTACCGGTATTTGCTATATTCAGCTTGACTATTGTAATATCATTGAGATATATGCGATTCTTGGTTACGGATTTGCCTAACGTAAAAAAATTCTGTCTCGGTGACACTGTTATGGAAAGTTGTCCGGTTGACCTGTATTCAAGGTCTTTAACATCAATGCCCTTTGTATCAACAGTTAAGTTATACGTTTTCTGATCAAGAAGATCGGGAACAATAAGTACCACTTCAAAACTCTTGCTTTCACCTTTTTTTAATTCATTATAGACCTGATGGAGTTGTCCCTCAGGACCTCCCCTGAGATTCAAATCGGCTGTATTCAATATGACATCCACATTTTCAGCAACAGCATCGCCATTGTTTTTTATCTCCACCCTGGCTGTGATAATATGGTCGCTGCCTGAAGTATATATTCCTTTTTCTGTCGAAATATTAGCATAAAGCCCGGGTTTTCCTCTTAATGAGATCGCAACTTTTGCCCAGGGTTTATAGTATTCAAGTACCCAATCTCTTGAATTTGCCGGAAGAAACTCTTTTCCTGAAATCATGAACTCATAATCAGGGTCTAATTCTGCGCCGCTTTTATTGCTCAAAAGAACCTCTTTAAGGAAGTTGTTATCCTTGTATAACTCAAGATATACCATCGGTTCAATTAAAGTATCAGGTAGTATTTCTCCTTTAAGGTTTTTATAACCCTGAACGGGAGATGGGAATTGTACTGCTTTTACCATATATGGCCCGTTCGTGAGCGTATCTCCCTTGTAAAGAGCAGCTTCGACCGCTGGCGCCCACTCGATTTCATCTGTTTTATAAGCTGATGACGGCGAATAACTGGCAAACAACAGAAATATTAATATAACCGCGAATTTCTTCATATTATAATAATAATAATGGAATCAGAATAAATAGTTTACTCTATATTAATGATTTTGATGATGGAATTTATGAAGCAAAGATATATATTCCAGAATGACCTTTTAATAGACAATCGGTTGGCTTATATATAGCAACTATTAGATGAGTTAAATCGTCTAAAGCTGTTTTTTTTAGGTTAATTGGTTTATAAAATAAAGGAAAGAAATAAATGGATAATGACAGAAGAGGCGGCTCACGCGGTGGAGGCAGAGGCTTCAGACCAAGCGGACCAAGAGAAATGCATAAAGCAACATGTGCTGATTGCAAACAAGAAACTGAAGTACCCTTTGTGCCATCAGGCGACAGACCGGTATATTGCAGAGAATGCTACCAGAAGCATAAGCCAGCGAGATATTAGACTATTAAGAAAATAGTCTAATAAAAGGTGATTAAATGGACAACGAAAGAAGAGGCGGCTCACGCGGTGGAGGCAGAGACTTCAGGCCCAGTGGACCAAGAGAAATGCATAAAGCAACATGCGCTGATTGCGGTCAGGAAACTGAAGTGCCTTTTGTACCATCAGGTGACAGACCTGTATATTGCAGGGAATGCTACCAGAAGCACAAGCCTAAGAGATATTAAATATTAAGTAAACTTTTTATACTTAATTATTTTTAACTGGAGGGTTTTATTATTATAACCCTCATTTTTTAACTCTTTAATTCTGATAATTTTCAGATTTTTTTAACAATGCTCTTATCTATCTCCGCGTATATGGGGAAATAGATGGAAGATCTATCAAATATAATTAATAAAATAGGATTATCTGAAGAACTTGATTTTGATGACGGTCTGGTTATCATGAAGTCAAGGAATCTTCCCCTTATCGGAGCGCTTGCGGATAATGTCAAGAAAAGAACCGTGGGGGACAGGGTAATGTTCGTGACTAATTGCCATATAAATTACAGCAATGTATGCAACTCAAAGTGCAAATTCTGCGCATATTTCAGGGAAGAAGGACAAAATGGGGCTTTCACACTTACCATAGAGGAAATAATGTCAAAAGCGGAAAAAGCCTGGAATATGGGGGCAACCGAGCTTCATATCGTAGGATCGCTGAATCCCGGGCTACCCTTTGGATACTATGAGGAAATCCTTAAAAGGCTTCATGAAGAATATCCCTCGTTATCATTGAAAGCATATACTGCCGTTGAGATCGCTCATCTTTCACAAATCTCAGGAATGAGCGTAAAGGAAGTGCTTTTGCGCCTTAAGAAAGCGGGGCTTACAGGTCTTCCGGGGGGTGGCGGGGAAATATTTAATGAAAATATCAGAAAACAGATATGTCCCGATAAGATAAGCGGAGAAATATGGTTAAAAGTAATGGAATCCGCACACAATTTGGGGATAAAAAGCAATGCTACGATGCTTTACGGTCATATAGAGAGCAATGAGGATATTGTTGACCATATCCTCAGGATCAGGGAATTGCAGAAAAAGACACATGGGTTCCAGGCATTTATACCATTAAGATTCCATCCTGAAAATACTTCTCTCCAAAAAACCGGAACAGTAACAGAAGGAGCCACAGGATTTGATGACCTGAAAATAATTGCTGTGGCTCGTCTTTTATTGAACGGATATGTCAATAACATAAAAAGCTACTGGGTGATGCTGGGTGAGAAGCTTTCACAAATCGCACTTCACTATGGTGCGAACGATATCGACGGAACGGTCATGGAAGAGCGCATCACGCATGCGGCGGGAGGCGCATCACCTGAATATATGCCAAGGGACAGGCTTATTCATTTGATAAAGAATGCAGGGAGGATACCGGTTGAGAGAACTTCTAATTATGAGATCATAAAGGAATATCAGTGATAATTGCGCCTCAAGTCTTCATGTACTCCCTCAATACGGTCGTCGCATAACTTCCCTTTTGAAGTGAGAAACTAAGGGTCACTTTTGTTTTACCTGTATTTTTCTCATCCTCATCAACACTGAATTCCGGCTTAAAAGGCAGTATTATCTCCCTTCTAAGTCCCTTTGATGCTAATTCTGGCATAGCCGGGACCTTAAAACCTTCAAGATCTATGTTCAATTCTTTAATGACCGCCCGCTCGATCTCCCCGGCCTGTCCTTCTGCGAACCGGGTTTCATATCCGACAAGAGGAGCAGTCACAAATGCCCGTCCCCTGTTGATCAGGTTATTTATTCCTTCAAGATTATCCTCCGTTACTTTCTGGAGTCTTGAAGTATCGGGCAACCCCATCTCATTCTTGAAACATACGATATCCCCATTGCAGGCCTCATGAATAGACATGCCGGATTCGATACGGCGGCTCAATATCAGATTGAAAATATATGACTGGTATGCATGCAGGAACATTGCCATTAATTTTGGTGATAAAGCCCGGAAAGCTCCCGCAAAATCATCAGGATGAGCTATCAGGTGGCTCATCATAGCCCTTTCGAACTGCAAATGAAGAGGGTATATTTTCACTCCTTCCTTGAAGTCTTCCGTATCGCTTACGAACTGGCGCGCTTTTCTTATTTCCTCGTTTTCTTCAGGATATGCTTTTGCGATATATGTTAAAGCTGCCTTTTTGATATCTCCCCTGAGGATCGCTTCGCCCACGACATGCGTTACAGGCCTGTTCTCACCGAACCTTTGCACCCCGAAAAAATTGGGAACCCCTTTTCCGAGCTCATCGTTTATGGTCTTTACCCTCAGTCCTGCCTCATCAGTAGAAAGGTCGATATTTCGTATTTTGATCTTGAAACGATTTCCCCATAGATCCCCGAGACTGATTTTTTTATTTGAGCGCCCCAGTGGCCTGAATTCTATATCTTTCAAATGCACACGTGCAAGATCATCTTCACGGATATCCCATATACTTATTTTCTGCCTGGTAACAGCCCGTTTATCTTTTGTTCCTGCCCAGCCGAATCTTGTCTGGCTTATTCTCAATATGCGGGCAAGGTCGCGAACAAGATGGTGTATATCCCAGTTCGTCTTTGTCAGTTCTGCAATAAGGTATCGTCCGTTTGTGGTCTCGACCCGGTTCGTAAGTTCCTCCACACAGAAATCTTCTATTTCCTGTCGTATGACGCCCCCTATTCCCGGTGTCCTGGTATAGTAAAGACCTATGCCAATCGTAATATTTGATGTGATGGTAATTGCCCCTTTAATTAATTATTTATGATAGTTTAGGCGGTATTCATAACTTCCTATATCTTTAAAAAATAGAGAATAATATATATACAAGTAATAAAAATATGGGCATATAAGCAATTATGTATATTGACACCTTTACTTCACGATGTAAGATATTCGATCAGGTTTCCCAGGGTTCCCGTGTCCTGGAAATCGGGTGCGGTTCAGGAAAGCTCTCAAATATATTATCCATATGGAAGCAATGTAAAGTATACTGCATCGATAAAGACCCGATTTTTTCTTCAATGCTCAGGGGCAAATGCGTAGAGGTATTGAATATGGATATTGAAAATTCAGAATTAGCTTTTGAAGACGGGTTTTTTGATCATATTATCCTTTTAAATGTACTGGAGCATATGGTAGAGCCAAAACAGGTATTGATAAATCTCAAAAGGCATCTTTCAGGAAACGGATCCCTGATATATTCAGTTCCGAACATCGTGAACTGGCATTCGAGGATGACTATCTTTTCGGGCAGGTTCGATTATACTGACGGCACTGTTTTTGACAGGAACCATTTGCGGTTCTTTAATATGAATTCAGCCAGGAACCTGGCTATTGATGCCGGATATCAAATTACGGGTTTTGATGTCACACCCAGCGTATATCTTTACAAAGAAAAATTGAATTTCTTATGGTACAGGATGGCAAAAGTCTGGAAAAACCTATTTTCCGATGAATTTATAATCACAGCAAAAAAGAAAGGTTAAGAGTATTTAAAAGATTTAAGAGTACATAGGATTATCGCCTGAGCGCAGCGCCATGTTTATCTGTTCGATAAATACTTCAGGAGAATGCGCGCCCAATAATGTAGTATTTTCGTTTATCACAATGTGAGGAACGCTCATAACATTATATCTCTGGACAAGATAAGGAAATTCCAGCATTTCAATGACATCGGCTCGTATATTATTGTTTTCAATGGCAAACTGGTATGCCGTCCGTGCAGCTTTAGGGCAATACGGGCATGTAGGCGAGACGAATAACTGCAAATGCACGGGTTTTTTTATTTCTGAAATCTTAGCCTTTATTGCATCGGATAATGATGTCCTTCCTTTTGAGACATCAATTATTGTATCGATCAGGACGGGTATTTCATACCCGGCAGGCACGCCATAATACCTTATACCGTAATTGATTTTTCCGGCTATTGCTATGGCAGGGATTTTTTTTACGTTATAATTCATGACTTCATCCCCATTTTTAACAAAGTCATGGACTTTTACTATTATTTTTTTTGATAATGTCCCTAATTCAAGTGCCAGCTCTCTTGTTTCCTTACAGAATTGGCACTCAATTTCCTGGGAAAAAACAATAAGTTTGACATCATCAGCAAGGCCCACGAATTTTTTCCGGATAGTTTCTTTATCGTTCTCCTGGAGCATCATAAAATCACTCTACCGATTTTAAGAGTTTTTCCATTCTCTCAAGTGACTTTTTTGATTCCTTAAGCTCCATGAGCATCATATAACTTAGATAGGTCGATATAAGACCAAAAATAATGACCACTATTATAAGTGTATATATCGACCATTGCGAAGTTGAACCGAACATTGCATCCATCATCGACATAATTTTACTCCGATTTTACTATTTCCTTGATTATACTCAATGAAAGTACTAATTCAAAATTCTTTGCTTTATAAAATTTCTTTGTATACGGCGGCTCTTCAAAATGCCTTATCTCGCTTTCCACAAGACCTGCATTTTCAAGTTTCTTGAGGTGGAGATAGAGGAGAGGGCGCGAAATCCCAACTTCCTTGGCAAGTTCTGACACATAGCATTCGCATTCGGACAGTGTTGCCAGGATCTTCAGGCTATGCTCATTGCCAAGTGCATTTAACAGTTCTGCAAGGGCTCTCTTATCCACCTTTTCACTCTAATTCCAGCACTTTTTCAAATGTTCCATGCCACCTGTGATACCAGACAGCGCCCGTATTGCTGTTCACGCTTAGCATGCCAAATATTTTACCGTCTTTTGTTACTTCCATTGTGTAATAACCATAGAAATCATCCACACCGTTCACTTTCGTTCCGGGCAGGGCATTGTCAAGGTATTCCTGTGCATTCTTAAGAGCCTGTTCCTGTGTCACTTCTGCTGCTGCTTGCCGGACGTTCATGTGTCCGTATTTTGTATTCCACATCATGTTCGGCCCCATTTCGGGAACTACTGCCCCGTTATATTTATTGATGATAAGCTCGAATGCATATTTGCCTGTGCTTTTCTCTTTTATCCCTGCATAGAAGTTATTTTCAAATTGCAGTACCTCAGCGATCTTAAGGTCATTATTTCCGGTATTTGTAAGATATTGCTCCACTGATATCTTTGCTTCATCGATGGTTATGGGGGTTGAATTTTCCCCATAGGTCGTGGCATTTGCG
>Ga0172443_1041_pt1 | contig 37603 bp, 36 predicted proteins | sample MayberryNE_Catta_6_FD_114741 | JGI IMG/M metagenome (GOLD analysis project Ga0172443, IMG submission 114741) | reverse complement strand
GTTCGCAGAATTTGTTTCGGTAGATGCAAAAGCCATGGCGCTTAAACCAAAGAACATCACTCATGTTGAAGCAGGCGCATTGCCGCTTACAGGGGTTAGCGCCTGGCAGTCACTCGTTGATCATATGGGTCTTACCGGGGGTAAAAAGATTCTTATCCACGGTGGCGCTGGTGGCATCGGTTCAATCGCCATCCAGCTTGCCAGGCACCTGGGAGCGTTTGTTGCAACAACGGTGAGTGCGAAAGATATGCAGTATGTACAGGGATTGGGGGCAGATGAAGCTATAGATTATAAAAATCAGAAGTTTGAAGATATCTTACACAACTATGACGCAGTCTTTGACACGGTTGGTGGCGAAACATACGTAAGATCTTTCAAAGTGCTCAGGAAAGGCGGCATAATAGTTTCTATGTTAGAACAGCCTCCTTCTGACCTTATTAAACAATATGGAGTGAATGCTATAGGACAATTGACACAGGTGAACAGTGAACGATTATCCAAACTGGCTGAACTTGTGGATAAACGTGCTATCAAAGTGTATATTGAAAAAACATTTCCTCTGGAACAGGCAGGAGAAGCACTCGCATATCTGCAAAGTGGACACCCGCGAGGTAAGGTTGTCTTGAAGATGAAGAAAAATTAACGATGAAAACCGTGATAACGGACGCTCTGTGTACTTTTTGCGGTTGTTTATGCGACGATATAATGATTGTAGTGGAAAATAACAAGATAATCGAAGCAAAACATGCCTGCATTCTTGGCTCGGCAAAAATATTGGGGCACTGCAGGCTTGGGGCGAAAAATATAGGAACGCATCTCACTATAAAAGAACCTCTGATACGGACTGACAAGAATGAAGATTTCAGGGAAGTATCTTACGATGAAGCTATTGATGAAGCGTCAAAAATACTTTCAATATCAAAGAGGCCTCTTCTTTATGGCTGGGCTTCAGCGTCATGTGAGGCACATGAAAAAGGTATTCTCCTGGCAGAAGAACTCGGCGCGATAATAGACAATACGTCATCCGTGTGCCACGGCCCCACAGGGCTTGCAGTTCACGAAAAAGGCATGCCAAGCGCAACACTTGGACAGATAAAGAATCGCTCGGATGTTATTGTGTTCTGGGGCTGTAATCCTGTCCAGGCCCATCCAAGACACATGAGTCGCTATTCAAGTTTTGCCAAGGGATTTTTCACAGAGAAAGGTAGGAAAGGTACTTCTGATGATATTTCTCTGCAGGATAAAATGTTTTAAAAGCCGTGATTTCTGTTATCACAGGTGCATCCCAGATTTTTGCCTTCTCAATCTTTGCCATCACTTCTTTTGCAATTTCTCTTTGTTCTGGCGTATGATAAAATATCACTGATCGATACTGTGTTCCTACATCAGCGCCCTGGCGATTTAATGTAGTGGGATCGTGGATGGTGAAAAAAACTTCCAGAAGTTCACTGAAAGAAATAATCAGGGGATCAAATGTGATCCGGACTACCTCAGCATGGCCAGTTGCCCCCGTGCAGACTTCTTGATATGACGGGTTGGGCACAGTGCCTCCGGAGTAACCGGACACAACTTTCTTAACACCCTGCAGCTCGTTGAAGATAGCTTCCAGGCACCAGAAGCACCCTTCCCCGAGAGTTGCGATTTCGCTGCCGCATAGATAAAGCCTCACTCTCCTATAATATAAACCCCTATTCCAGGGGCAACCTGTTAATTGTTTTAAGATCATAACCACAAATATAGTTATCGCTATGCTACAGAGGTTTAAATCCCGAATCCGAAAAGTACATAAAGCCTTTAGAATCATAATGTATTCGTGGGATTTTTCAGGAGGTAAATCAATATGAAATTCAATGGAATAAATCATCTTGCAATGGCAACAGGTAATATGGATAAAACCATACTCTTCTGGCGTGATCTTCTCGGCATGCGCCTTGTAGCTGGTCTTGGTCAGCCAGGATATAGACATTACTTTTTTGAGATATCACCCTATGACCTGATAGCATTCTTTGAGTGGGAAGGCGTTGAGCCGATGATAAAAAAGGAACATGGAAGACCTGTAAGCGGTAAGTTTGGTTTTGATCATGTCTCATTTGGGGTTGAGGAAGAAGAAGACCTGTGGGAACTAAAGGATAAACTTGAAGCAGCAGGTTTCTGGGTTTCGGATGTAATAGACCATGGTTTCATTCACTCTATTTACAGCTATGACCCTAATAACATTCCAGTTGAGTTCAGTCATAATGTGAGTGGCATCGATATCAGAAAGAATCCTGGAATGGGAGATGCACAACCAGTAAAATTAGCACTTGAAGGCCCGGAACCTCAGAAGAATAAATGGCCAAAAGTCAAGCGTGCAACTCCAATTGGAGAGAAGATTGTCTATCCGGGTGTTGGAAGCGAACTTTTTCATGGATACAGGAAAGATGAGTAAGATAGAGCCAATTGATCATGACGAATGATAATGTAGAAGATAAATACATCCCTGGAGTATGTAACATCGGAAAATCGGAAATTAAAATAAGAAAACAGGCAGGGTGGTCAGGTTTAATCATCACAGTGATTCTCCTGGGTCTGCTTGTATATTTTGATATGCCACGTCCATGGCGGCTTGTTATATTTATTCCGGCAATGATAATGGCGATAGGTTTCTTTCAGGCGCGCATGCATTTTTGTGCATATTTCGGCATGCACGGGGTGTTCAATTTTAGTCCTGATATCGGAAAGACCGATACCGTAGAACAGGCGGAGTTCCGAGCTATGGATCGGCAGAAGGCGTGGCAGATTATAACATATTCAGCAATTACAGGTGCTGTCATAGCTATCATATCATATTATCTGCCTCTGTAGCCGCAACCGGAGGAGAATTCTTGAAAAGGTCAATAAAAAATAAAGTCGAAGCGATTAATCCACACGGAGGAATATGAGAACTGTTGCCGAGATGTTTGCTGAAATGAAGAAAATCCCTGACGAGGAAGGATACCCAACTCTGTCAAGGAAGAACTGGATGACATTCTCAGGGTATGTGGGAAAACGAGCACACGGCAGAAGCAGGGTGAATTATTAATCTATTTGTCCCTCTCTCCCTCCCCGCACCCCAACCCTCTCACCCCATGCGGCTTCGGTTTTGCAGATTTCCGGTCAGTGATTTCTTAACTCGCAGTTTGGCAACATCACAGAGTTAATGATTCTCTGTGCACTCTGTGGTTTCTTCGTAGCCTATGAAATCCTGAAAGTCAGGTTACAATAATAACCTTTATATTGCTATTTGCTTTAACGACACTGTTCGGTTTTTTATCGTCATCACGACGAAATTATCTGCGGGAGAAGTATCCTCAAGGTTATTGAGGGTAAGATACAATACTCCGTTAGTTTCTTGTTTTGAGGACATATGTACGTGCCCTGCAACTACGGCCAATAGATTAGAAAATTCATCTAACTTATCGCTCATATTGCAGGCATAACCCAATTCTTCCCATGTTTGTTCGCACGTTTTTCCATTTAGGCCCCATGCCGGGCCATGGACGAATATTATAGTGGGAAGATCTTTATTTGCTCTGGAAAAGTCAAACGACCATTGGTCATTTTTCATTCCAACGAAAATAATTTGATACCCTTTAATAATTTCTATCCTTTCCGGTTCTTGCCCGGTATTTTCTTCGAAAAACGATTCGCTTCCATCATGATTGCCCATGATAAGAAGGTGCGATATATTCAGTTTTCCAAGAATAATATTTGCTGTTTCGTAATTCTCGACTGTTGGTTCATTAACCACATCCCCTGTTATCACCAGAGCATCAATACCCGGAATCTTATTTGTTTCAAATATTGTGTTTATGAATCTGGTATTTTGTGCCTTGTCGGATGTATGCATATCAGACACCAGGACAAAGTTTAATTCTTGAAATAGCGCTGGCATCGGCGTTGATGTGTTTGGTTCTTGCATCGCCGTAATATTTGGCGTCATCGTTGCGTTCGGCTCCTGCATATTTGATGTTTTCACCGATGTTGTTATATTCTCATTCGGATTTAGCGTTGCATTCGGAGTCTGAGACGTTGTCATGTTGGTCGTATTCGGTGTTGGCGTCGGAATCGTTTTGTTTGGTTCTTGTGTCGCCGTAATAGTTGGCGTCATCGTAGAGTTCGGGTCCTGCGTTGTCATATTTGATGTTTTCACCGATGTTGTTATATTCTCATTCGGATTTAGCGTTGCATTCGGAGTCTGAGACGTTGTCATGTTGGTCGTATTCGGTGTTGGCGTCGGGGTCGTTTTTTTTGGTTTTGGTGTTGCCGTTACATGTGGTGTTGCATTCGGAGTCGTTGTTGTTTTTGGAATCTTTGTGTTCTTATCCGGAGTCTTTGTTGAACTCGGTGTTGTCGCTGGCATTGTGGCATTTGGCGTCGCTGTAACAGTGATGCTTGGCACCCCTGTCATATTCACTATTGGTGCATTTACCCCTGATCCATTCGCTGTTGCCTTTGGCATCGACAAAACCTCAGTCTGTAACGGAAAGGTTGAATTTTCAGCATTGATGTCCTGATAGCCAAGTGACAGCATAAGTATCGCAGGGGCTACTATTACTAATCCCATCACTTTTTTTCTTGTTATTTTCATTTCTATCCTCAATCCTGTTTTATTTTTTTGCGTTGATGGTGAAGATGCTTTGTCTATCTTTGTGGGTGGATGGTATTGAAAACGGCTTCCTCATTTACCTAAAGAATCTTAATCAATATAGATATTCTGACAATTATTTGAGTTTATTTTAGATTTTAAAGGTATGCGGAAGTATATTTTAGTTTTTATTGGTTTTTACGTAAATATGGCAAGATAAAAGATTATATTAGTATCTCTCACAACCATGGAAGTAAATGCATAACTATTTGTTAAGTGATAGCATTTTTTAATAGAATGAAACAATCATCAAGAAAAATATTAACATATATGGTCACAGTTCTTTTCTTGTTGTTCCTGATAACAGGCGCTTTTTATTTTATCCTGGGTGGCAAAAACCTGGGCATTTCAGAGAAAAGGGTTGAAGTAATTTACGTCCAGGGAATAATGCTGACAGGCAGCGTCCCCACCGGGTTTGGTATAGCAACATCTGAGGAAATAACAAAAAGCTTGAAAGACGCAGATGAAGATGAGGGTATTAAAGCTATCGTTATGCGGATAAACAGCCCGGGAGGTTCTCCTGCAGCGGCTGAAGAAATAGTATCCAGTATGAAAAAAATTAATAAGCCAATCGTCGTCTCCATGGGCGATGTAGCGGCCAGCGCTGCATATTATATAAGCGCACCCGCAGATAAGATAGTTGCAAATCCCGATACAATGACTGGAAGCATAGGCGTAATATGGGAATTCCAGAACAGGTCGAAATTTTACGACAAGGAAGGTACATCTTATTATATAGCCAAGTCAGGCGAATTAAAGGACATGGGCGGGGACTGGAAAGGATTATCAGATGAAGAAAAACAGTATGCAGACCAGGTAATCTCGGAAGCTTATGAACGTTTCATTAAAGAAGTGTCAGATGACAGGAACCTCTCATTGAGCCATGTAAAGGATATTGCGGACGGCAGGATATACACTGGCGCAAAAGCAAAGGAACTAGGCCTTGTGGATGATCTGGGAAGCCTTGACGATGCTATTCAAATTGCGGCAAACCTTGGGGGTATTGTGGGAAAACCCGAAATAGGATATGCCAACAAGCCATCTCTTTCCCGTTTATTATTTGGCAGTGAGAAGACGGATGTTGCAGCATTCACAAGCTATTTTTTCGATAGTCCATTCGGTAGGCTTTTCTCGATATCATAATATGCATCTCTAAATCGAATCTTTGTAATAGGGGGTTTTTAGATTCTAAGATTGAAATATAAGCCACAAGATTTATTATTAAGTGCGTCCACTAAAGTGTGAGTTTGTCTATTTTTAGACGAACTTGAAATAATTTAGAGTACGGAGGTTAAAGATTGAATAAATTCAGATGTGTCTTAATATGTATAGTTGCATTTGCTATGCTTACAGGTTTAGCGGCAAGCAGCGACGTTTTGGTAGAAAATCCAATTCCTGTGGGTGTGCCAGACCCGATGTCTGTTCCCGACTTTACAAAACTCGAAATTACTCCCCAGTACGGCAATTTCATGTTGCAGCCGGGAGATAGCAAAGAAATGACGGTCACGATAAAGAACAAGGAGAATAAAGCCGTGAGTGTCAAACCCATTACGGTGTTGGCGCCATATAGTCAATATAATGTGGATCCTGAATGGATATCTGTCAAGCCGGGAAGTGTCGAAATACCAGCAGGAGGCAGCCAGAAATTCACTATAAAAGTTAGCGTGCCCTCTGACGCCGCATCAGGCAATTCCGGCGTGCAGATAGCTTTCACTAATGAAACAATGCCAATGCCATATCCAATGCCTGTTCCCAGTTATGTCCATGTTTTCCAGCTTTCCCTTGATATCCGGACAACACCAAAAATACAGATAGCTCCACAATATATTTATGACAGCCTTCAAGCTGGTAAAGAATATAATTATGAGATAAAACTCAAGAACATCGGAAAAGAATCAATAAATATTGACCCGAAATTGAGCAATGATAATCCATACGGGCAAATTCCTGCGCCATTCACGGATGATGCAATAACAATATCGGCTCCTTCGAAGGTTCCTGCAGGAGCCACCGAAGTTGTAAAAGTGCATGTCAACGTGCCCCTGGATGCGAAAGGTTCCTATAACGGAGGCATAAACCTGAATATCGATGATCCTTCTATCAGGGAATACGAAGGTAGAGTACAACTGAGTTTCAATGTCTGGAGACAACCTACTGAAGCCTTTGTGAAAAGTTTCAGTATGAAAGAGGATGCACCCTTGACCATTGAAGTGAGTTCAGGATACTCCAGCCCATATCCGTATGGTCTGGGAACAAATAAGAACATGCCTTCATTCGAAACGAAACTTGTTGGTCCTTCCGGGAATGCTAACCTCAAAGTCACGAAGACGGTGATAAAAGGAGGCATAAGCATGGGTGGTGAAATGCCTCCATGGGAACTTGATAGCAAGGGCATATACCAGGAAAGCAGTTTCCAGCTTATTGAAACCTATATGACAAATGGTTCGAAAGGTGAATGGAAGCTGAAAGTGCTCCCGAATAACACAGAGAGGTTTGATTACTCCATAACAATTGGGGAGTAATCCTCTTTTATTTCTTATGTGGAGGCCATACCATGAAGCTGGGGACAATAATTACCATCATTTTGCTGATTTTCGGGCTTGGTATCGGATTGGCTCTTGATCCGGAAAAGTCAAATACAAGGCCGGAATGGGCGCATAATGTTCAATGGCTCGGTGAACAACCTGATAACGCTGCAAAGATAGAAGAATTACTTTTACTGGAAATTCCTCCATATAAGACAGAATACGAAATGGTGAATATTAGTTCAAATGGCGATGTTAAAGAGATGCATATCAGTGTAATGGCCACAACTCTTGATTCGAGTAATCCTGATATATACGATTTTGTATATGAAAACAATGAATTGCTTTTGACAGGTTATCTGCTTGAAGCGGTACCTGTGAGGAACAGGAATGAAGCTATCACGATTGCGCTAAATGATCCTGATGTGTCAACATCGGTTCGGAACTCAGGTGCCCCTTCCGTGAAAAGGATATTGCCCGGAACATCTCAAAAGTTTTATCTGCCAAAAACGCTTTTAAGCGTGACATGGAAAGGGATTTCAGCCCTCATTGACCCTGATGAAAGAAAAGTAGTTCAAGTCTGGAAAGAAAGTGGAACTGTAAAATGATGCTAATATCGGGAAACCTGGAGATATATGAGTTTTGTTGAAAGAGTAAAAGGGATTATTTCAGAACCAAAAAAGAATATGAATAACATATCAGAGCAGCCCATGATCGAGGAAGCTGTGATGATAATCGGGATTTATGCGATCCTTACTGCTATCGGCGCATATATTCAATCATATAAGATCACATATATTTTCGAAGGGTTTGATAATATGCCATCTTCGATGCAATCCCTGATGACTGTATCCGCTATTGTTGCCGCATTGATAGTTCCATTTATTATCTGGATAATTGTTACCGGGGTAATTCACTTTTTGTCAATGGCTGCAGGAGGTGAAGGCAGGTTCTATCCGCAGATGATCACGATCGTGGGATTCAGTATGCTTCCCTTGATTTTTAATGCAATTATCAGCATAGGGCTTTTTTCTATGGTCGAGCCTCAGACGATAAATATCGCTGATCCAACAGCAATGAAAGAATTATATTCAAATTCATATTTTTTAATTCCAATGTTTGTTGGTATAATAATTGATGTATGGTCAACAATTATTTTATATTTCGGAATAAAGAGCGCTCATAAGCTTTCATCCAATTCATCGGCAACAATCGCAGCAATTCCCCTGGTCTTCAGTGTCATTTCATTAATATGGACCTTCAGAGGTATCGGGATCCTATGAGGACTGTATTGGATATCGAAAATGTTTCCAAATCGTACAAATTGGGAAAAACTGACGTACCGGTATTGAACGATATCAATCTCACCATCAATGAAGGTGAGTTTGCAGCAATAATGGGGCCATCCGGAAGCGGAAAGAGTACGCTCATGAATCTTATCGGATGCCTTGATAGGCCCACATCCGGGAAAATACTTATTACAGGAATGGACATTTCAAAGCTATCAGATATCGAACTTGCCAGGATACGCGGGAAAAAGATAGGTTTTGTTTTCCAGACTTTCAATCTGATATCACGTCTCAGCGCCCAAAAAAACGTGGAGCTGCCTATGGTTTACCAGGATATTCCCGGAAAGATGAGGGAAAAAAGAGCAAAAGTGCTTCTTGAAATCCTGGGTCTTGGTCAAAGGGCACACCACAAACCCCCCGAACTCTCAGGTGGCCAGCGCCAGAGAGTTGCAATAGCGCGGGCGCTTGCAAATGAACCTGAGATAATCCTCGCTGATGAGCCTACAGGGAATCTTGATTCGAAAACAGGACGGGAAATAATGCAAATATTTGATAAACTCCATACGGATGGAAGAACGATTCTCATGGTCACTCATGATGCCGAGCTTGCCCGGAATTGCGACAGGATAATCAGGTTAAGGGATGGGATGATCGAGAATGGAGGATAGAATAGAGAAGACCATCAATGTCTCCCGACTATCAAAATCCTTCAATGGACAAAATGTGGTCAGGGATATCTCATTTGACATAAAAAAAGGTGAGGTTTTCGGACTTATTGGTCCCAATGGGGCTGGAAAGACAACAATAATAAGGATGCTTCTTGATATTATCAGGCCGGATTCAGGAGAAATCAAGATCCTAAATGGCAGCCTTTGTGAAGAAATAAAGAACCGGGTCGGTTATTTGCCAGAAGAACGGGGACTTTATAAAAAACTCACGGTCTTTGAGACATTGCTGTATCTTGGCGCTTTAAAGGAGCGAGATTCAAAAGAGAGAGCAGGGATGCTTCTTGAAAAAATGGGCATGTTCTCTCATAAGGATAAAAAGATCTCTGAACTCAGCAAGGGGATGCAGCAGAAGATCCAGATTATAGCTTCTATCATACATGATCCGGAATTCATAATCCTGGACGAGCCTTTCAGCGGTCTTGACCCTGTTAATATGAAACTTGTTAAGGATCTGATAATTGAACTGGGTAAAGTTGGAAAGACCATTCTTATCAGCACACATATGATGGAGCAGGTAGAACAGATGTGCAGCAGGATATTCATGATACATAAAGGAGAAGGGGTTCTGTATGGCAGCATCGATGAGATCAAATCACGTTACGGTAAAAACACTGTTTTACTTGATTTCGAAGGGGAACTTAAAAACATCCCGGGTGTTAAAAAAATGAATAACTCCGGCCATTATGCAGAATTAATACTGGAATCCGGGACTGACGCGCAGGTCATATTGAAAAACCTCGCAGAAATGGTCAGGGTCAATAAATTCGAGATATCGACGCCTTCTCTTAATGAAATATTCATCCAGGTGGTTGAGGGAACATGAGTAAATGGCGCATCATAGCAAAGCATGAATATATTACTAATATCAAACGAAAGGAATTCCTTTTTGTTACATTCGGGATTCCGCTTTTTCTCCTCGCAGTCATGGGAATTTCCTTTTTTTTCATGGGGGCAGTGACACCCGGTGAGGCGAATAAGATAGGTTACGTGGACAGGACCGGCCTTTTTGATTCTTCAAACCTGACAAAATACACAGATGAGGAACTTGCAAGGAAAGACCTGCTGGACAATAAGATCACTAATTACTTTTTCATCCCTGAAAATTATACTGCGACCGGAAAAATAATCATATATTCTTCCCGGAAGAACTTTGCAGATAATATGAAGATCGAAGAGCAGATCAAAAACTTTCTTCTTGATAATCTTTTAAAAAATGAACCTGCTGACATAATCCAGCGAGTAAAGAAGCCGATAGACAGCCAATATTTCACTCTCAACGAAAATGGTCTGAAAAGTGAGGATAGCGGATTTACCATCGTGTTATTACCTTTAGCTTTTTCAATGCTTTTTACCATATCCATATTCGCTTCTTCGGGTTTTCTACTTCAGAGTGTTATAGAAGAAAAAGAGAACAAAATAATGGAAATAATACTTTCGTCTGTTTCTCATGAGGATCTTCTTAAAGGAAAAATCGTTGGTCTTGGAGTTCTGGGACTCACGCAGGTATTGATATATCTGGTACTGGCTGCCGTTATGATATTAATTAATCCTGTAGCTCTTTTTCTTATTGTTTCACAGGTCCACATCTCCATTCCATTACTGGTAGCAGGAATTATTTATTTTTTGATGGGCTATTTAGTATTTGCAAGCATAATGGCAGGCGTTGGGGCAGTGGCCACGACTTCAAGGGAAGGTCAGCAGATAGCAGGCATATTTTCGTTAGCAGGAGTATTTCCTATGATGTTTTCGCAATTTATAATCTCAAGCCCGAATGAAGGCCTGGCAATTGCCCTTAGTATTTTTCCCCTGACCTCACCGATAGCAATGATAATGAGGCTCTCAATAACAGATGTACCTCTTTATGAATTGATGATCAGCATACTTGTCCTGGCAGTTTCGGTTTACTTTATTCAGGAGATTTCTGCGAGGATTTTCAGGGCAAGCCTGTTGATGTACGGGAAAAAACCAACACTCAAGGAGTTGATAAAATATGTTCGGCAAAATTAGATCATTACTGATAATATTGATAATATTATTATTTTCCGGTGTTTCACAAGCAAATATCGGTGAAGACTCGCTTAAGATCAACCTCATAAAATACGATCCTTATCCTGTAAATCCTGACACGGATTTTAGCATCTGGGTACAGGTCAAGAACGTTGGCGAGAACGATGTGAGTGGAGCAACAATTGAGTTCATACCCCGGTATCCTTTCTCAATAAAACCAGGGGAAAGCACCATAAGAACGCCAGGGATAATACGAAAAAATGATGAATTTGTTTATAAATATACCCTGCATGCCGATAAGAACTCCTTTGTAGGCACGAACACTCTTGAGATCGGATATAGAATTCTGGGTAATGGATTTAATAAAAGGGAATTTGATATAGAAATCGGAAGCGATATCGTTGATGCAAGAGGTACTGTAAGGCTTGAGAAATCAACATTATTCCCCGAAGTCCTGATGTCAGGAGATAGCGGTACAGTAACATTGTCCCTCAAGAACAGTGCGACCGAATATACCATAAAAATGGACAGTAAAGATTACAGTATGAACGCCCATATACAAACGGCGCAACTTATGGGGAATGAATTCATAGAAGTGACAAGCGATCCATACTATAATGCTGGTATTATAGGACCTGGAGACTCAATAGATCTTCCATTTTCAATAATAATCAAGAACAATACACCTGATGGCACATATTTTCTTGATTTTAACCTGAAGGGAGCAGCAAGACTTTACAGCCTTAACCTTAAAATACCGATAAGAGTGGATTCTTCCTCTATCCAGAGCACACTCTCCGAGACACCGAAATTGAATCCGGGCGGAATAATACTGAGCGTTGCAAATAACAGGCCAAATTCGCTGAACGCCGCAACTGTTATTCCACAGGGCAATGCGACCTTCGAGCCAGAGGAATATTTCATAGGCACGATGGATCCCGATGAACTATTTACTGTCAAGTTCGACATGCTGGCCAATAAAGAGGATAATTTGGGATTCAAAGTCAGGTTCAAGAATGGCAATAACTGGCATGAATCAGAGACATTGGTCGTGAAGCTTAACGGGTCAAGTTCAATCCAGGCAGGTGATGCCGAAAAACCATCATTGGTTCCTGTAATGATTATTCTTGGGTTTGTTCTCATAATTATTGCCGGATTTTTTATTATAATGAAGCGAAGGAGAGCCAAAATCGAATGAAGCTGATAGATGCTCTGGAGCAGGTTTTTCTTAGCTTTAGCAGCAACAAATTCAAGACAATTATGTCATGTCTTGGAATAATTATAGGTGTTATTGCTATCGTTGTCATGCTCTCTGTGGGCCAGGGCATCCAGGAAGGCGTTGGCCAGGTATTCAGCGGCCTGGATCTGGATATTATCACGATATCCCCCGGAGGCTCGGTATTTGAGGCAGGAAAACTCGTTTACCAGAAACCTGCGGAATTTGACGATAAGGATATTCATGCTCTTGAAAATTCGATAGGTGTTAAAACAGTATCTCCAAGACGCGGAAGCAGCGTATCAATACAATTCAGGAACGAGGAACGTTCTTTTTTTTTGAACGCGATTAATCCATCCAGAGAACCTGACCTATCGGAATCTATCGATAAGGGGCGCTTTCTTTTGGAATCCGATAAAACCGCGATTGTGATAGGGAGCGATATCGCCAACAAGATGTTCAAATATCCTTTAAATCCTGGCATGCGTTTGACCTTGATCAATAAAGATAATGATACGGGTAAAGAATTTACTATAGTCGGTATCTTTAAGGAAACAGAACAGACATCGCCATTCGGGGGTAACATCAATATGGAAATGTTCATAACCCACCCGGCTTTGAAGGAATTTCTCGATGTGAAGAAATATACCTATTCCCTGATACTTGTAACAGTTGAAGACCAGAATACCATAGAAAACACAGCAAAAAAAACTGATGAAAGTCTCAGGAGGCTGCATAAAGATGAGGGTTATACTGTAAATATCCTGAAATCTCTTCTTGAGTCATTCGATAAGTTCTTTTCAATTTTGAAATATGGGCTTGGAGGCATAGGTGCGGTTTCGCTCGCCGTTGGAGGAGTAGGTATTGTGAATGTGATGATGCTGACTGTAACCGAGCGCATAAAAGAGATCGGTGTTATGAAAGCCGTAGGTGCGACCCGTGAAAATATCCGGGTGCTTTTTCTTCTTGAGTCCGGTCTTCTTGGGGCGGTTAGCGGCCTTATTGGCATAACAATCGGAGCCGGGATATCTTTTTTAATATCGACGCTGGGTGATTTTCCGGTAGCTGTTACCTGGACATCGCTTGTGGCCGGACTTATCTTTGCAATTGTTACAACTATGGTTGCGGGAGTTTATCCTGCAAATAAAGCAGCCAGGCTTGATCCTGTGGAGGCGCTGAGGGCAGAATGAAGGATATGACAATGAATTATTTCATAACATCCACAAGTGCCACCCTTTCAAGAACAAGTTCAGGGATCTTATCCTCACCAACAGCCTGGATCTCTTCATGAGTTATATTGAAGAAATCCATCAATATCCGGTTCTTTGATCGGTCATATCGGAGCACATTAGCCGGAGCTATCTCGTCAAAAGCAGACATATCAATATCTTCACCGATAGCAACAAGGGCAATATTGTTCTTTCCATTATGAACACCTATTTTCATAGCCCTGTTTATCTGGCGCGTGCCTGCAGCATAAAGCATTATTTCTTTTCCGGGGTCTTTGGCGATATTCCTTCCTGTTTTAAATGAATTCATTGCTTTTTCGATAGCGAACATGAGATGTTTTTCCCCGGCCAGTTTATCAGCATCAAGTGCCAGGATCACACTGTTCTGGCTGTTCCTGTTTTCTTTTATTTTCAGGAGGAAGATTTCAATATCCTTAATGAATATTGCACCCTCCAGGATACGGATCATATATCTTCCCAAAAAGCAATATCCAGCGTATCATACGCTTCGAAGTTTATGAGATACCTGCTTCCCCAGTTCTGTCAAAGCAAATTTCGTACCTTCACGCACGATAAGGTTCTTGCCGGCCAATTCTTCTATAATTTTATCCGCCCCCACTATCCTGACAGTTTTTGCAATCGTTGCCCCATCCATAGCCCCTTTTGAATCCAGGACATTCAGGATCTTGGTGGCCTTATGATTACTTGCGACATAACCTATTAATTCTTCCATATATTTTTCATCTCCTGTTCTTCTATATTGTACCTCTTTGAGATAACTTTATTGCATTCGAGTAACATAACAAAGGCGGCGGGCTAGCCCGGGTAACTCGGCGTTATCTGTAACCCGAAACCGTCGATAGCGGGGGGCGAAGCCGAAGGAAGAAGTTTTGACTATTGCATGGCCCACAGGTTCTACTGTGAAACCCCGTCCTATGGGGCTGGTGTTGGTACAGAGGCTTTCCTGAAGGAAGGTTTTTGTGCCTTAGTCGCGGAAAAAGGTCTAGGCCCGGAAGGGAGCAAACCAGCCGTGAACAACTATCGCTCATGGGGGTGCGGGGCGGAGGCGAGCCTGTGACTCCCGTGCAGTGGAAGAGGCTGCGACCCAAGGCGTGCCTGCTACTTATTATTAGGTTTGAGCAGATAGCCGCATGATTTTCCCATTGATAGTAGCAAAAAAAATCTTTATATAACATAACAGCGCAATTATTATGAGGAGTGTATTTGTAGATATTTCCACTCAATAAGGAAATAGCATTTAGAAAATGGACTCGGAGGAATAAGGAATGGTCAAAAAGAGTAATATAAACAAAGATGAGGGTGAAGGAAAGAAGGATATTTTCAAGACATGGGCTGATAGTTATATAGAAGTTTCAAAAATATGGGGGGATTCATATGAAAAGCTGTACAAACCCTGGCTTGAATCCAGTAGCGAGATGTTTGAGAAAACAGTTCTTCTCTCAAAAGAAGCTGCGCCACAAAAATATAGGGAATTCTATGATGAATGGATCAAAACATACCAGAATAGATTTGGCAAATTTTATAAAATCCCGATGCCAGAATCCAATAAAGAAATGCTTGAAAAATTCATAGTAAGTGCAGATGAATCAAATAAACTCTACAGGTCATGGATTACCGAGTTAGAAGAGAATTCCCGGAAGACAAAAGACATACTTCAGGACAAACCGGATCCTGCAAAATATAAAGAATGCTATGATATGTGGACACAGTCCTATGAAAAAATATTTGAAGATATCCTGAAACTGCCCTCACCAGAAAGTACAAAAGAGTTATTTGGGGATTGCATAGGTAAACCGGATATTTTCCTGGAAGGCTTTTTACAGATGTCAAAACTATGGAAGAAATCATATACACAGATTTGCAGGCCAATGAATGAATCCATGATGAAACTTTCAGAGAAAATGGCAGAAATCTCTCGGGGAGATTCAGGTCCTGAATCATATAAGGAATTTTACACGTTATGGGTGGATACATATAAAGAGACATATGGTAAATATGTCGCATCCATGGAGCCTTCAAGGGAAATATTTAAGAATTTCACTGAGAACACCAACATTTATCTGAGCATTTATAAATCATGGATAACAGCACTTGAAACAATGTCGGAAAAAGTGCAGGAGCTGTCGAAGCATAACTCTGATCCGGAAGTATATAAAGAATTTTACAATCTCTGGATAAAAACATACGAAAAGGCTTTTGAGAGTTTTTTTGAGGATATTCCGGTAGTAGAAGGGCCTATGAAGGAGATTATGGAGCCTGTAAAGATTATGGCCAAAATGTATTCTGATATATTTACCAAAATGATGAAAATAGGCGTAAAATCAGGAGTCAGGTCAGCATCATCATATCCTGGTAAGAATAAAAAAAGATGAATTTAAGTGCTTAAACCAAAAGCATCCCTTTTTGCCAGTCATTGATTATCGTTACAGCTGTCCTTGTTTCGTCCACTTCTCCCTTCTTCTTCAGGAAATTACCCTGTTTTCCAATTTGTAGAAGCACAGCATAAGAATCCGGTTGGCTTATCGAAACTTTGTAGAAAGATTCCAGAGCAATTTTGTTTTCAGCGCATATCTTCTCTATTATCCTCATAGCAACCCCGATTTGATCCTGCAAGTGTGTTGCATCCTTCACTCCAAGAAGCCCCTGAATATATTCATCGTTCTCGCCAAAGGGTATCACTCCCGGTGTATCTATGAACACGATGCGTGAACCTGCATCCACAAGTTGCACTCCTCTTGTGAAACCTGATATTGAGGAAGTTCTTGCTTTATGCCTCCCGGCAACACCATTTATAACCGATGATTTTCCCGTATTGGGATAGCCTATGGAACCCACAAGTATATTTCGCCCTTTTATGTTGGCAGTTTCAAGTATCTTGTGTCTTAATAGAGTTGTCCCGAACCTGTTCTTATTTGAAACAAAGATAGTGGGTGCGATTTTTGAAAGTCGGGTTTTTGTTTTCTCAAGGGTTTCAATGGATACGAGATCGCATTTGTTGATGACTATTATAAAAGGCTTTTTTGAACGTGTTATATCACGTTCTACCTCGCTATTTCGTGTTTCATCGGGAAACCTGGCATCTATGACCTCAAGAAGGATATCTGCTTTTTCAATAACATCCTTTACCATTAATTTATAGCTTGCCATGCTATGTTATTATGCATGAAGATATAAGGATGTATTGTAGAACTTCAAGACAGGTTTCGAACGTGGCTTTAAAATGCCCAGGACGGGATCCGAACCCGTGACCTCCAGATTTCTCAGGAGACTTTAAGCGCCTCATCAAAATTACCCTATGAGTCTGGCGCCCTAACCGACTAGGCCACCTGGGCATATCCCTCCCCTACATGCAAAGAAGTATTAAAATATATCGACTCCGGATTGAATATTTGCCAGGTTACTTTCTATTTATCGGGCAAATCAATAACAGCACCGCTTTTTCTTAAATCTTCAAAGAAACCGGGATATGAAATGCCAACGGATTCTATTGTATCGATCGTTGTTCTTCCTGCAACCATTCCTGCAACGGCAAGCGCCATGACGATCCTGTGATCATCCCAGCCGTGCACTTTGGCTCCCTTTATCTGCCCGCCTTTGATAATCAACCTGTCTTTTTCCTCAGTAATATCCACCCCCATTTTCTTAAGTTCTACTGTCATCGCATTCAGACGGTCTGTTTCCTTGTATCTTACATGCCCGGCATTTTCAATGACCATCTGTCCTGAGGAAACTGCCCCCAGCACAGCGAGCGTGGGTACAAGGTCGGGAGTTTTGCCTACATCCACTTTGATGCCGCAAAGCTCACTTTTATTCACTTTCACCTCACCTTTTTTCCTGTCCCAGGAGATATGTGCCCCCATTTTTTCAAGTATTTCTACCATGGCGGAATCGCCCTGTTCCGAAGGATACAGGTTCTTGATAGTGACGTCCCCGCATAGTGCTCCTGCTGCCATCATATATGAGGCGGAGGAAAAATCCCCCGGGACATTATATGATTTCATATCATATTCCTGGTTTGGTGGTACAGTGAATGAATTCTCCCTTTCATCAGAAATAATAGTGGCTCCTGCATCTTTTAGTATACCGATTGTAATATTGACATACGGTCGTGATTTCAATTCGTCTTTTATCATTATGGTGGTTTCATTTTCCGCAAAGGGGCATGCAATCAGCAGGGCGGAGATGAACTGCGAACTTATTGAACCATCGATCTTGACTTTTCCCCCCTTCATTTTGCCCCTGACAACTATTGGGGCCATACCATTATTGCGTGTCGAAAAAGTTACCGCGCCAAGATCATTGAGTGCATTGAGAAGAGGCGTATTTGGCCTTGTCCTGATACTTGCATCCCCTGTAAGAACAGTGGCCCCGTCAACGAGAGAGGATATTGCGGTCATTATCCGAAGAGTAGTTCCTGAATTTGCAACATCGAGCACATTATCCGGGATTTTTAATTTTCCATCGAATCCTGAAACAAGGATAGAATTATTTTTTAGTTCTACAGTTGCTCCGAAAGCTTCTGAAGCTCTTATAGTAGCTTTCGTATCCTCGGAAATCAGAGGATCGTGGACCGTTGCTTTTTTTGACATGGCTGCTATAGCAATAGCCCTGTGAGTGTAGCTTTTGGATGGAGGAGCGTTAACTGTGCCTTTTATTTCAGATTTATTGATTGTCAGTTTCATATGTCGAACACGCTATTTGAAGATGCAACTATATAATATTGTGGAAAACTTAATATTCCCTCAATCTGATGTTCACTAATGGATATCACTTCTCTTCGAGGAAGAATAGACCGCCTTGTTCAGACACATTCTTCATCGTTTATCCATGAAATCGAAATATCCGATTTTTCATGCGCCCGTTGTGGCTGGTGCTGTCGCAGGAATTTCGATATCAGGATCACGGATAATATTTCTCGCCCTTCAAATGCGATTTCAATCTTCCCGTGCGATATCAGGCACATAATCAAAATGACAGGGCACAAATGGGATGAAGTGGCAGAACCGGATATATATTCATGTTTCTCAGATGGGGATGATGTCCTGCTGATCGGGTGGATATTAAAGCGCAATGATGAGGAAATTTGCGAATTTTACAGGAACGGGGAATGCACAATATATAGCTGTCGTCCCTTGATTTGCAGATGTTATCCTTTTTTTTGGGGAGAGGAAGGCCTTGAAATCATGCATTGTGAAGGGCTGGGGAAAAATACCTTTAATGAAAACACCTTTGAAATCGCTAGATCGCTCAAGCGGTATGAAATAAAGAAATTGCGCAGCTATATCCGAATAATTGAGCAGATAGGTGATAAGTTAGATATCGCTACTTTGAAGTCTCTTCCTGAAAAATATTCAGGTGATGTTCTTGTTTTTGATGGTGAATCGGTTTCAAGGTGCATATTATAAGAAGGGTTTTCAGGAATGCTTGTTTTTCAAACACACTAACAATGCTTATATTTACATATCACATTTGGGACTCGAAGAATTTTGATGACCATCACATGCACAGCTCCCGGTAAAATATACCTGTTCGGTGAGCATGCCGTGGTATATGGAGAAACAGCGATAGCATGTGCAGTAGAGCTTCGGACCCGCGTTGGTGTAAAAAGATCAAATGAGATTTTGATATTATCCGATATCGGGACAACAGGACTTGATTTTGAGCTGCATCCCTATGTTTCATCAGCTATCCAGAAACTGGGTTCTCCAAACGTATCAATTGAAATATCATCGGAAATCCCCGTGGGTTCAGGCCTGGGCTCATCTGCCGCTGTGACTGTTGCCACGTTGGAAGCTATAAATATCGAATGCGGTCTTCTATACGATAAGACTGATATTGCACGAATGGCGCATGAGATAGAAAAGGAAGTGCAGGGAGCGGCAAGCCCAACCGATACATTTGTTTCGACTTTTGGTGGTGTGATAGAAATTCCCTCACGAAAGAAGCTGGACATTCTTGAATGTGGTATTGTGATCGGCAACACCAATAAAGGTGCAACTCCGGGGAAAACCGCAAAACTTGTGAAACAGGTAGCACTGCTTAAGGAAGAATATCCTGGTCCCATAGGTTCAATAATCAAAACCATCGGTTCATTTGCAAAACATGGAGAAAACATGGTCATGCAAAAAAAATACCAGGCACTGGGGAAACTTATGAATGTCAATCATGGGCTGCTTGATGCTCTTGGCGTGGGCACAATGGAATTATCTGCTCTTGTATATGCTGCACGTAATGCTGGCGCATATGGGGCAAAACTCACGGGAGCCGGAGGCGGCGGATGTATGGTGGCTCTTTCGGATTCACCCAGGAAAGTAGCATCCGCAATTGAGAAAGCCGGAGGTACGGCAATTATTTCCAGTTTTGCTCATGATGGGGTGTTACAGGTTTGAGCCTTATCATCTTGAAGATCGGTGGAAGCGTAATAACTGAAAAAGGCTCTATATCAAGAGCAAGGGAAGCCGAAATTGACAGGATATCCAGTGAGATCGCCTCATTCGGGAAAGATTCGGATTCGCAACTAATCCTTGTTCATGGCGCAGGGTCTTTTGGCCACCCCCAGGCGATGAAATACAGGTTGAGCGAAGGATTCGATGCCCAGGGCACGTATATTACCCATGTTTCTGTGAAAGTTTTGAATTCAAAAGTTGTGGAGTCCTTAAATAATGCAGGTGCGAATGCCCTGCCTGTTCATCCGTTAAGCTCATGCCTGCTTGAGAATGGAAAAATAATTGATTTCCAGCTTGGACAGATAAAAGTGATGCTTGAAAAAGGTATCATACCCGTACTTCATGGTGATGTGGCGATGGACAGGATTAAAGGCGCATCGGTTCTTTCAGGCGACAGGATAATTCCGTATCTGGCTAATGCATTGAATGCTTCGCAAATTGGCGCTGGAAGCAACGTTGATGGAGTGTTCGATGATAAAGATACGGTTATCAAGAAAATTTCCCAGTACAGTTTTGCTAATATTAAAAAAAATATAAAAGGTTCAAATTCCACAGATGTGACAGGAGGAATGCTGGGAAAAGTATCAGAGCTACTGGAACTTGCAAAAAATGGGACAAGCTCCCGTATATTCAATGCTTCCCGCAAAGGTGTAGTATCAAGATTTTTATATGGAGAAGATGTAGGGACTTTGATAGAAGACAAATGAGTTATATATAGTTAATTTAATAAGGGATATAAAATGAGTACGTCGGAAAGGAAGATTGAACATTTATTATTATGCGTTGAAAAAGATGTTGAAGCGCACAGGAGTAATACAGGTCTTCGGGCATCAGGTTTTGATGACATAGATCTTGTTCATAATTGTCTTCCGGAAATAAATAAGAAGAATGTATATCTTGACACTGAATTCCTGGACAAGAAACTACGTTCCCCCATATTGATCGCATCAATGACGGGCGGGCATCCTGACACCAAAACCGTAAATGCAACGCTTGCCGGCGCAGCAGAAGAGCTGGGTATCGGTATCGGTGTAGGCAGCCAGAGAGCAGCTATTGAGGACCCAAGCATGGAGGATTCCTTCAGGATTGTCCGGGACAAAGCGCCCAATGCATTCATTTACGGAAATGTGGGGGCTGCACAGCTCAATGAGTTCGGCATCGAAGGACTTGAGCGGGCAGTTGAGATGATAGGAGCAGATGCCATGGCCATTCATCTGAATTTCCTTCAGGAAGCGATACAACCGGAAGGAAATGTTGACGCCACAGGATGCCTTCTGGCAATAAAGAAAGTTTGCCAGGAACTGTCAGTTCCGGTGATCGTAAAAGAAACAGGCGCCGGTATAGCTCATTTTCAGGCCATTTCCATATGTGAAGCAGGAGCATCTGCAATTGATGTAGGGGGTCTGGGCGGAACAAGCTGGGCAGGTGTGGAGACGTATCGTGCGCAAAAGCGCGCAGATATATTATCCGAACATCTTGGCAAAGAATTCTGGAACTGGGGAATACCTACTGCTGTAAGTATCGTAGAATCCTCAATTTCAATACCTGTAATTGCAACAGGCGGAATACGCTCAGGCATCGATGTGGCAAAATCCATTGCGCTGGGAGCATCTCTTTGCGGAATTGCACTGCCTCTTGTAGCTCCTGCATTAAAGGGACATAAGGATGTCGTAGACAGGTTGAATCTTATTATCGAAGAATTACGAGTAGCTATGTTCTTATGCGGATGTAGTACAATCGAAGAATTGGGTAATGTAGCTTTAGTAATAGGTGGAAGCACAAAGGAGTTCCTGCGGCAAAGAGGATTTGAGACCGGTAAATTTGCAACAAAAAGATATAAGACATAATTACGGAGTGATTTAAATGACAGAAATAGGAATTATTGCGGTCGGCGGCTATAATGAAATGGGCCGGAACATGACCGGTATAAGAGTAGATAATGATATTATCGTTCTTGATATGGGACTTCAACTGGACAGGGTCCAGATACATGAAGATGTTGAAATAGACAAAATGCATTCCATGGATCTGATAAAAATGGGAGCTATCCCGGATGACACCATCATGAAGGATGTGGGAGGAAGTGTAAAAGCAATAGTATGCACACACGGTCATCTTGACCATATCGGAGCTATTTCAAAGCTTGCACACAGGTATAAGGCGCCTATAATAGCCACCCCGTACACAGCGGAGCTTGTCAAGCATGAAATTTCGGATGAAAAGAAATTCAGGGTAAATAATGAGGTCATTCCATTGAAGATCGGCGGGAGATATAATCTCACACCTGATATTCAGATAGAATTCATCAGGATACAGCACAGCATAGTAGATTCGGCTTTTGCTGCGATCCACACACCCGTTGGGGCGATACTGTATGCCAGCGACTTCAAACTGGATAGAACTCCCACCATCGGTGAAGCCCCGGATTTCGCAAGATTGAGAAAACTCGGCAACGAAGGAGTTAAGGCCATGATCACTGAGAGCACGAATTCAGGTCTGTCAGGGAAAACACCTTCCGAACAAATAGCAAAAGATCTTGTACGTGACGTACTGTTGGGTACGGAAGAGACCGAATCCGGTGTAATAATTACCACATTTTCATCACATATTGCACGAATCAATGCAATTATCCAGGCAGCACAGGAGATGGACAGGATCCCCGTATTATTGGGAAGGTCAATGGAACGTTATCTTTCTATAGCCCAGAAGATGGGGTATATTAAATTCCCTAAAAATCTTGAAATATACGGTAACAGGAATTCAGTAGATAAATTCCTGAAACGTATATCCCAGGGAGGAAAGAAGGAATATTTACCTATAGTAACGGGTCATCAGGGTGAACCGAATTCAATTCTCACAAGGATCGCAAATGGTGAGACACAATTCAGGATCGAACCCGGAGATAAGGTCATATTCTCGGCGAACACGATCCCGAGTCCGATGACAATTGCGAACAGGCATGCCCTTGAGATAAAACTGAAAATGGCTGGCGCTCGTATTTATGAAAATGTACATGTATCAGGCCATGCTTCGAAGGAAGACCACTGGGAACTCCTTCGCCTCGTCAATCCCGAACAGGTCATACCATCCCACGGAAATATGGTAATGCATTCCCATTATGTTGAACTGGCCGAAGATGCAGGATATGTATTCGGTGATACTGTTCATATCATGAGAAATGGTGAGGAAATGGTAGTATGAGAATCCTCATAAATTATTTTACAAAACGGAGATAAGCAGTATATGATCGAAGATATCCTCCAGAAAAAAGCTAAATTAGTGGATGAATCTATTCCGAAATTCCTTCCAATTACTCCGCCCGATGAATTATATAAAGCAATGCGTCATCTTCTTGATGCGGGAGGAAAGAGACTTCGACCATCTGCGTTATTATTTGCGGCTGAAGCTGTGGGGGGAAAGCCCGAAGATGTTCTTCCTGCAGCCGTAGCGGTTGAATTGGTACATAATTTCACCCTGATACACGATGACATCATGGATGAGGCGGACTTGAGGAGAGGACTCACAACAGTTCATAAGAAATGGGGGGTTCCAAGGGCGATCATTTCCGGGGATGCTCTTTATTCAAAGGCATTTGAGATCCTTTCATGCACAAAAAGCGAGCCACAGCGACTTGTTGAAAGTCTTGAGCTTCTTTCAAAAACATGTACGGATATTTGTGAAGGCCAATGGATGGACATGGATTTCCAGACACGTAAGGATGTGGCCGAAGAAGAGTATATGCGTATGGTTGAGAAAAAAACGGCTGTGCTTTTTGCCACGGCGCTCAAATTAGGGGCAATGCTATCAGGTGCAAATCGTGAACATGTGAGGGCATTATGGGATTTTGGCCGCCTCACAGGCGTTGGGTTCCAGATATATGATGATGTGATCGATCTTATCACGCCCGAAGAAATACTTGGAAAAGCACAGGGTGGCGACATAATTGAAGGAAAACGCACTCTTATCATAATCCATGCACTTTCAAAAGGAGTATGTATTGAAGCCCTGGGGAAGAGCAATGCAACAAAAAGTGAGATATCCGCTGCTCTTATAACACTTAAAGAATCGGGTTCCATAGATTACGCTATGAACAGGGCATTCGGGTTTGTGGATGAAGGAAAAGCTGCACTTGCTATCCTTCCGGATTCGGAAGCCAAGAGGACGCTCATTGAACTTGCCGATTATATGATCGAGAGGAAGTACTAGAATCAAGAACTCGGTGCAAAGCTTCAGTGTGCATCCTGTTTTGCACTAATAACTTCATGTATGGTTTTCAATAATTTCTCGGCAGTGTAAGGCTTTGGCAAAAAGGCATTTACATGAGCTTCGGCGATTTTTTCAAGTTTATCTTTCTCTGCCAATCCACTAACTGCGATGATTTTGACTTCAGGATTAACTACACTTATAACTTGAATGCTTTCCAGACCCTCCATTACAGGCATCATCATATCCATAAGAACAAGTTTTATTATTTCTCTGTTCTGTTTATACAATGCAATCGCCTCTTCTCCATTGTTGGCTGTGATTACCCTGTATCCATGTGTTTCCAATGTTTTTTGGGTTAACTCAAGAATTTGGTCTTCATCATCAACAACAAGAATTGACTCTCCATCCCCTACCGGCAGTTCATGTTGATGCGCCTGCGCTCTTAGTGTTTCAGTTGTTGCAGTAGCAGGCAAATAAACTTTAAATGCGGTTCCTTTTCCAACTTCGCTATATACAGTTATGAATCCACCATGGCTTTTAACAATCCCAAGAGCTGTAGAAAGACCAAGTCCTGTGCCTTTTCCATGTTCTTTTGTGGTAAAAAATGGTTCAAAAATCCTCTCCAATATTTCTGGAGGAATTCCCGTTCCTGTATCGGATACCGTAATGACAATGTATGGACCGACTTTGGCATCAATATTGATATGAGCGTAGTCTTCATCAATGAGTAGATTTTCAGCAGATATGCGAAGTATTCCTCCGTCTGGCATCACATCACGTGCATTCACACAGAGGTTCATTAAAATCTGATGCAATTGTGTGGCATCTCCGGAGATTTTCCATAGATCTTTGGGTATATCAGTTCTGATCTCAATATTTCTGGGGAAAGTTTCTTTTGTTATCTGCCTTATTTCCGATATAAGGTGTGCTGCTTGGAGAACATTGCGTTCACCCTCAACACCTTTTGCATATGACATAACCTGTTTCATCAAATTAGCACCTCGTTGTGTACTCCTTTCGATAATCTTCAGATACCTCTGGCTCTCTTCATCATTTAATTTTTCTCGTAATAGTTCCTGTGATAGCATTATTGGTGTCAGCACATTGTTGATGTCGTGTGCTATACCGCTTGCGAGCGTGCCTATACTCTCCATCCTTTGAGCGCGGAGTAATTGCGACTCAAGCATTTTCTTTTCCGTTATATCCTTCACAGTGCCCATACTTGCCATCCCGCCGCGAAAAGTAATAAGTCCAACGTTCATATTGACAAGTAGTCTGGTTCTCCCGTCCTTGTGCAGCATATGGAATTCATATTCATGAGGGACATCTTCTCTGGCCTGCCTGCGATGATAGCGATCTGTAACTATCTCCAGATCCTCCGGTGCAACAAGTTCTCTAAACCCCTTTCCGATAACTTCTTGAACTGTGAATCCAACCACTCTGGCAAATGCTTCATTAGCAAATTGAATCTTATTATCCTGAATAATAAACACGCCATCCTGAATATTATCTATTAACATGCGATATTTTTCCTCAGACTTTTTCATTGCCTCTTCCGCTCTCTTTTGGTCTGTAATATCGCGGATGATTACCTGTACTCCGGACTTGTCCTGATAGGTGAATGGCATTGCTATCACCTCAACATCTATAACTGACCCGTCAAGTTTGATGAACTTTTGTTCAGTAGGAGAGACGTTCTTCTTTTCCTCTATCATCAGTCGTATTCGCTCCATGGCGATTTCCCTATAATCAGGGTGAACAAAATTTATCACTGGTTTTCCAATCAATTGTTCTGGATTTGCAGCGCCAAGAAGTTTAGTCCCGGAAGCATTGATAAATACAATCTTGCCTTCGCTATGAATTGATATTGCATCCGGAGAGAATTCTACAAGCTTGCGATAGCGTTCCTCGCTTTCTCGAAGTTCCTCATCCACACACTTACGCTCGACAGCCTCTTCTATATTGAAAATGTTCATTATATTCCAAAGAGACCACGCAATTCCTACCGCAATCATACCGCGGAAAATTTGAACCGGAATGCCAAATGAGGAAATAAACCATGCATTATTTATTGCCGAAGCTGGGTAAAAGTTCGCTTTAGGGACTACCCACCCTCCTAATATCGCATAAAGTCCAAATAATAAAGCGAGAAGAATAAAATATTGTTCAACTTTAGCTTCGCGTAATTTCTTGCCTTCATTCTTATAATATGAAAAAAATCCAATAGCACTTAAAATAGCCCCTGGAAAACCCAAAAAATATCTTGATGAAATATTCCAGGTATCAAAAGATGTTGCCCCGGATAATGCTGGCAGTCCAAGGAATAAAAGAGTTATTGTAAATGGAAACCAAATACCAAGTTTTCTTCTTTCACCGATATTAATAATCCGATAGCCGAATATAAAGAGAAATAAGAAGGAAATAAATAAAGCCAGAGCACCGAGAATTCTCAGAAAAAAAAGGTCCCCTTTAATGAGTAGAAACATATCCGTAAATTCGCTTATTCCGTGAATAAATCCAAACCACGCCAAAAGCCATAAGATATCAAGCAATCTAAATTTGCTCTTTTTTGTAACCCTTAGCTGCAAGAAGATTATAATTCCCAGCATTGCAAAGGCAAGCCCATAAATGAAGAAGACAACATCCAGATTTTTTATAAGAAAGTCAGTAAACATTATGCTATCCTCCATAGCCTGGGGATATTTCTGATTTACTTACTGGTATATGTATTTCTATGGGCATGGTTATCATCGTTTTTCACTCGTTTTTTTTTTACTTAGTTAATATCTTGAGATAGATAGTAATTCAAGCTAACCTGTTCCATCCCTCGCTTGAACTAAATTTCATTAGTTGATGTCTAATCGCACTTTATTGTTGCCATTATAACCCACTTGTATTTTAAATGTGCTGCCAATAGCTCCCCTCAAATATCTCTTGTGACAAGCTCTAAAGCAGCCTGTACATCTTGAATTGAAAACAAATGCAATAAGATCTGGATTAATATATGTTATTTATTTTTTGCACATATAATACAAACTATTAAATAAAGCAAACATTTATTTTATGCGAAGTGAAAGTAATACTACAATATGAAAGAGTTTCTCTCCTGGGACCAGACACTTTTCAAAGACAGCGAGTTATTCGAACTTGATCATATCCCTGAATATTTCCATCACAGGGACACACAACTACAATCGCTCATGCATTGCATCCGCCCGGCATTGGGTGGGGGAAGGCCGGTGAACAGTCTTTGTATAGGTTCCCCGGGAACTGGCAAGACTACGGCAGTACTTAAGGTTTTTGAGGAGATCGAAAAATATTCGCAAAATGTAGTGCCTGTGCTTGTCAATTGTCAGACCAATTCAACTAAATATGCCGTCTTTTCGCAGATATTCAAGAAAATTATCGGTTATGCTCCGCCCGCAACAGGCGCTTCCTTTAAGAAAATATTCAGCGAAGTTGCAAAATACATAGTGGAGCATGAGAAAGTGCTTCTTGTCGCGCTTGACGATATGAATTATCTGTTCTATGAAAATGAAGTGGATGGTATCCTGTACTCGCTTCTAAGAGCTCATGAAACGCATCCCGGGGCAAGGATGGGCGTTATCGCAATATTAAGCGACACGGGCGTACCCCATTTACTTGACCCTAAAGTCGAATCGGTGTTCTTACCTGAAGAGATAATATTCCCTCAGTATTCATTCGATGAGATATGCGACATCCTGTCAAACCGCATAAGGCTGGGATTTTTTCCGGATGTGCTTGGGGAAAGCGTCCTTGAAACAATAGCGCAGCACACTTTTTCACTCGGTGATCTGCGTGTGGGAATAGATTTATTAAAGCGCTCGGGACTTAACGCAGAGAAGCGGGCAGGCAAAGCCATAACACAGGAAGATGTGGAATCAGCGTATGAGAAATCGCGGCTTGTGCATCTTTCCTACATGATGCGAACATTAAAAAAAGAGGAAAAAATACTCCTTGGTTTGATCGCAGATTCCCCTCAATCAAATTCCGGAGACCTGTATAAAAAATTCCACGGGGAGACCACTCTCGGATATACGCGTTTTTATGAATTACTTAATAAACTTGGCTCTGTCAAGCTGGTAGATGCTGATTTTACGGGTAAGGGGGCGCGCGGGAGAAGCCGTATTGTTAAGCTTCGGTTCAAACCTGAAGAAGTGAAAATCAGATTGTAAATCGCTCTGTATTGAGTTAAAAAACTATATATATCTTTATTACCAATAATACCTATTCAAGATTTTAATTGAAATAGGAGAAAATAAATGTCAAATCAAGTCCAGCCAATACTTCCACTTGCGCCGGTAGAGCGCATAATACGAAAAGCAGGAGCAGACAGGGTAGCAGAAGACGCAGGCGTTGAGCTTGCAAAAGTCCTTGAGGAATACGGCATAGAAATTTCGCGTGAAGCCATAACCCTTGCAAAACATGCAAAGAGGACAACTGTCAAAGAAGAAGATATCAGGCTTGCGGTTGCAAGGATAAAAAAGTCTGCCTGATCTACATAAACTGCTTTTTTTTGTTTTTTGCATTATTTTATGAGTATAGAAGAGAAACTGGGTTATACATTCAAAGATAAATATTTTTTGAACCGCGCCCTGACACGCAAAGCCTATGCTCTGGAACAAAAACAGCAAAACATATTTTGTGAAGACCAGGAAATCTATAGAACTCTTGGCGATGCTGTCCTGAAAACTGTTTTGATTGATATTTTGATCAAAAGCGGCGTTAACTCAAGAGGAGAAATAACCAACCGGAAAAAAAGCCTTGAGCGGGAAGAAAGTCTTGCCAGGATCAGTGATCAGCTTGGGATCGGCTCTTACCTAAAATTTGGGAATGGCGAGACAAAACAAAGAGCAGACAAAGAACCATATGTGCTCGCAGAGACATTTGAAGCGGTTATTGGTGCGGTATATCTTGATGGCGGGTTTGAAGCCGCCAGGAGAACTATAGAGAAATTGTTTGATATCATATGAACAAAGAACTTCTTGAAAAAGTAAAAAGAGGCGAGATCAGTTTTCATGAAATTGAAAAAACACTTGATCCGATTGCTTCTATAGAGTTAAGGCGAACTGCTGTTTCGGAACTGACCGGGACAACATTCAATCATATTTCCAACTATTCCATGGATGTTGAAAACGTCACCAAACGAAATATAGAGAACATGATAGGAGCAATACAGGTCCCGCTGGGCGTGGCAGGACCGCTTCGCATTAAAGGTGAATATGCCAGAGGTGATTATTATATTCCGCTTGCAACAACAGAAGGCGCGTTGGTGGCAAGTGCGCACAGGGGCAGTTCAGTGATCACTGTCTCAGGAGGCGCAAATGTAAGGATATTCAAAGATGAGATGACAAGAGCTCCGGTTTTCAGGACAAAAGACATAATAGGGGCAAAAAAGCTTGTGAATTGGGTCAACGAGAACTTTTTGATGCTGAAACAAAAAGCGCAAAGTACAACACGTTTTGGGGAATTGCTCTCTATAAACGCATTTACAGCAGGGAGAAATGTATTCTTGCGATTTTCCTATGATACCAAGGACGCCATGGGTATGAATATGGTGACCATTGCCACGGATGCCGCCGTTGACCTCATATTATCCGAAAATGACGTCGAGCTTGTTGCTTTATCCGGCAATATGTGTTCGGACAAGAAACCAGCCTCCATAAATGCCATTCTGGGCAGGGGAAAAACCGTATCTGCAGATGTGTTCATTGTAAAAGAAACAATATCTGAGATACTGAAAACCACACCTGAAAAAATGGCAGAAGTAAATTACAGGAAAAATCTTTTGGGCTCAGCCCGCGCAGGGTCGCTTGGTTTTAATGCCCATGCTGCAAATATCGCAGCAGCCATGTTCATCGCATGCGGACAGGACGCTGCCCATGTTGTTGAAGCAAGTAATGCGATAACCACAATGGAACTTACAGATGAGGGACTATATTGTTCGGTAACACTTCCTTCATTGAATGTGGGAACAGTGGGAGGAGGGACACGAATCTCCACACAGCAGGAATGCCTGAATATGATGGGGGTTGCGGGTGCGGGAGATCCTCCCGGTACGCATGCGAAAAAACTTGCCGAAATAATCGCTGCCACAGTTCTTGCAGGTGAGATATCACTCGTCGGTGCCCTTGCTGCCAGGCATCTTGCCAGGGCGCATGCTGCGCTTGGGAGATGAATCCATTCTGCGCAACTTCAAGCGCCCGGTGCTATTGATGAAGGGCACGGGTTCAGCGAAGTTCCTTCATCAGATCCTCGATTCTCTTGCTAAGGAACTTCCCGATTCGCAGGTCGTGGAGATGCCTTCTGGTCATGCTCCACATATCGTTTCTATGGGTCGTTTTCTTGAGAAACTGTCATCCTTCCAGGAAATCATGCATACTAAAGGTATCAAGAGGCAAACCTGAGCCCGGCAATGTAGTATTTCGAATAAAACCAGAATCAGCCAAATCCTGCACAAACTTTTCTATTTTTTATACTGGGTTTTCTGTTTATTCTGATTTATCAGAAAAGTTTAAATAATCAGAATACAATTACTATTCAAGGTGACAAAATGGCAATAAAAGATGAAAACAAATCTTGCTGTGCCTCAGAAATGAGTTGCTGCAAAGTTGAATCCGTAATAACCGTAGATGACAGGGGACAGACAGTACTTCCCAAAGAGATCAGGGAAAAAGCCAAAATCCATGCTGGCGATAAGCTGGCTGTCATAAGCTGGGAAAAGGATGGCGAAGTATTCTGCATCTCTTTGATCAAGGTTGAGAAACTCGCAGAGATTGTAAAAGGTATGCTTGGCCCTGTGATGAAAGATATAATGGAGAAATAGAAGGAGGTATTAAAATGAAACAAGAAGAAATAAAAAAAGTAGTTAGGGAACGTTATGCCAGCGTAGCCAGGGAAGAAGGATCTTGCTTCTCTAGTTCCTGTTGCGGAAGCAGTGAAAAAGATATCAGCAGGAGAATAGGATATGACGACGAAGAGTTAACTTGCGTACCTGAAGGCGCAAATCTTGGTCTTGGGTGCGGGAACCCCTTAGCGCTTGCTTCGCTAAGAGAAGGAGAAACCTTGCTGGATCTGGGTTCAGGCGCCGGGTTTGACTGCTTCCTTGCTGCAAAAAGAGTTGGGGCAGAAGGGAAAGTCATAGGTGTGGATATGACGCCCGATATGATCGATAGAGCCAGGAACAATGCAAGGAAAGGGAATTATACAAACGTGGAGTTCCGGCTCGGAGAGATTGAAAACTTACCTGCAGCGGATAATTCCGTAGATGTTGTCATTTCAAACTGCGTCATCAACCTCGCTCCCGATAAAGGCAGGGTTTTTAAAGAAGCATTCAGGGTGCTAAAACCAGGAGGGAGAATGATGATTTCAGACATTGTTCTGCTGAAAGAACTTCCCGATTTTATCAGGGATTCCATCGACGCTTATACCGGATGCGTTGCCGGTGCAACAAAGAAAGATGAATACTTAGAAATAATAAAGAACGCCGGTTTCAAGGATGTGCGGGTACTTGATGAAAAGAATTTTCCGATAGATGTGAAAGAGATAGGGAAATCAGTTGTCAGCATCAGGGTAGAGGCAAAAAAATAGATTCAATATCTCCTCGGTCGGCACTTATCCAGCAAAATGACTTTTCTTGCAGTCTCTATATCATCCGTTTTTAGTTTCATTTTAAACCACCACTTGTTACCGCCTTCTTCTACGCTGCCTACCGCAACCATCCAGAATTTTCCATCAATAACAGCCAGCCCATAATCATCCCCGAACCATTCAGTTACCTGCTTTAGAACTTTATCGGTTTCTTCCAGCGGCAGATCATAAAATGATTTCTTGTCTTCGTACTTATCAAGGAATTTATCTGTCCCCTCCTTCCAGTTTTCATCAAAAAAATCATCAAGCAGATTCAAATCCCTCAGACATTTCAACCCGACTTCCATTTTTTTGAATTTGTCATTTGTTTGTTCGATATTCTTATCCATACTTATACAACCCCGATTATTAAAGAATAATATGCAAGGATAAAGGCATAAACTTTTTGAAATTCACATATATACGATTAATAGTTGGGCAGGTAGAGTAAAAGAGAGGCCTTTCAACCTCCCTCTCCTCATCAAACCGTGCTGACAGTTTTTCCGTACACGGCTTTCGTCTGGCTTTTCCCTTTGCAGGAGATGGTATCATCCAGCATCGAAGAAAGCGAAACCAGCCCCATCTTTTTAAGCTCTGATTGAGGAAGTGTGTAAAGAATAGTTCCCCAGGTACGCCTTTTAGCCTTAAAGCTCCTCAGACGTCCCCGAATATAACCATCGAGTTCACCGTACAATTTCCTCACAGTGCCGCCTTTGAAATAATTTCCCCAACCCCGGATTACAGGATTGAGAAAACGTATTACAGTTTCAATACTTACAGGTTGTTGGCGTCTTGTCCGCCGTTTTATCTCTTCCTTGAACTTCTTCTTTGCTTTATCCTTTGGTCTTCTCCAGCGTCCATTAAAAAGGAAACCAAGGAACTCAACCCCTTTCTTTCTTGCATGGATGATCTTTGTCTTTTCAGGACTGAGTTTCAATTTTAATTCACCCTCAAGAATCTCCTTTGCTCGTTTCAGGGCATCCTGTGCATCTGATTCGAACTTGCAGAAAATAACGATGTCATCGGCGTATCTGAGCAGCAAATAGCCATAATCGCCCATTCTCCTGTCGAAATGATTCAAATAAATATTCGACAGCAGGGGGCTGAGGTTTCCGCCCTGAGGAGTGCCTTCTAGGCTCTCCTCGAATATGCCATCATTCATTATTCCACTTTTAAGGAACGATTCTATAAGAGAAAGAACTCTGCCGTCTGCGATCTTTTCACAAACAAGATCCATCATTATTTGATGGTCAACATGGTCGAAGAATCCCTCTATGTCGGCATCCACCGTCCAGTGGTAGCCTTTTTCAAGGTACGCTTCACCCTTCCTTACTGCCGCATGGGCATTAGTGTTGGGTCTGTAACCATGGCTCTGGGGCAGGAATATTTCTTCAAAGATAGGTTCAAGTACGTTCTTTAATGCCTGCTGGACTACTCTGTCTCTCACTGTAGGAATCCCAAGTTTCCTCATCTTCCCATTATCTTTTGGGATCATCACTCTTAAGACCGGGCTTGGTTCATAGCGTTTCTCTTTGAGTAGTCTCTGTATTTCGGCTAAATTCTGTTGTAGATTTTGTTCGAATTGTTCAATGGTTATTCTATCGATTCCGGCACTTCCTTTATTTGCTTTTACTCTTTTCCATGCCTTTTCAAGATTCTTTTGATCCCATACTTTATGTATGAGGGCAAATGCCTTGAATTTGTCATGGTATTGCTGATTCCATTTCTTCATTTACTGTCTCCATCGGCTTCGGCTTCCAGCAGTTGTTCCACTATCTTCACATACTGTCACCAGAGAGCGTTTAACTACCGTTTCGGTGGTGCCTACCTTTCTGGTATCTTCTTTTAATCCGATTGGTGTTATCGTGCTGTTCACCTCTACTCTATCCAGACTAGAACCCCTTCGCTGAGCCAAGTTTTATCCTCGAACCGTCGCCCCCTGCACCCTGCGGCACAGGTTCGGTTTGTTATTGGTTTGACTTTCATTGCTACTATGAGTTCGTCCGACTTCTTGCAGAGCATCACTTTGGTTTTCCCGAAAGGTTATGCCTCCATTACCTGTATCCCTTCAATTGAGTTCAGTGACCCAGAAACCTGTAGGATGTTAACTCAGCTTCAGGGAGGACTCTGCAAGATCTCCCTCGGTCGCACAGGAGAGCGTTTTCGACCATCCCGACCATGATCACCCCGACAGTCATTATTCTGCTCAAGCTTCCATTTGTTCACGGAATGTCGCATCCTGTCAAGGCCACTTCTGGTTCACTTGTTGTTTCGGGCTGTGGTCGACGATACGGGAACTCCGTACAGTATCTCACGATACCGCACTTCCCTTCTCTTCATGCGGGAGCAGCTCCGCATGGTGGGATTTTCACCCTTTGCGGACACAACGCCATCAAGTTCATTTTTCAGCGTCTGCTTCAAGTGTCCTGTTGTTTGGTCTTTCTCTCTTGTGTTTCGAGGCACGCGTCACCGACCCTGCAATAGAATTGCAGGGCATCATGAGGATGCATACCCGTAAGAATAGGTGAGCATCGATGAATCCGCCTGCATCGGTTCATTGTTTATTCCGGTGAAACTACTTGTGAGGGGTTCAGCAGTCGCCCTTCAGGACGTGTGGATTGTTGATTTTGGATGCATAAAAACGCAAGTTTGCCGAAGTCACCGGTATACCCCGGACAAGATAGTACGGGGCCTGTAGCTGAAATCCACATTATTTTTCTCGGTTGTATTCATATGTGTCTTGGTCACGAATATACTTCTCAACAAATTCCCAACCATTTCCAACATACCCATGAAAACAGCTCGGCACCCAGAAATGTTCTCCGCACCATTCCTTCAGATGGGGAAATTCTTTTCTTAAAATCCTGCTCGTACTTCCCTTTATTCTCTTGGCAATGTAACTCAGGGAATGCTTGGAGGGTATTTAAAGTCATGGCGAAGCTCTCGTCTATTTGTTTTTTCATTCATGGGCAGAAATTGGCTTTTGAATTAAAGACTGTTTCGTAAGCGATGTGAAAGTATTTATCTTAAAGTGCTTCTGGATACTTAGATAAGAGTCGAGAAAAAGGAAGGTTTATTTTATCAAAGCCGCTGCATGAACCGCCCCGCCTTCCCCAGTTCCTCCTCAATTCTGAGCAACTGGTTATACTTCGCATTCCTCTCGCTCCTTGCTGGCGCGCCCGTCTTTATAAGCTCGGCGCCGATAGCAACTGAAATATCTGCGATAGTGGTATCTTCGGTTTCTGCTGACCTGTGGCTTACTACAACTTTGAACTTATTCTTCTGGGCAAGCCGCGCCGCATCAAATGCCTCGGAGAGCGTGCCGATCTGGTTCACCTTGAGAAGAAGCGCATTCCCGGCGTTCATTTTAATGCCCTGCTCAAGCCTCTTTACATTTGTCACGAAAAGGTCATCGCCTATGATTATCGTATCCTTCAATTTTTTGGTCAATTCCGCAAAATCATCGAATGATTCTTCCTCGAAGGGGTCTTCGATAGAGAATATCGGGTAAGTATCCACAAGCTGCGCATAGAAATCTATCAATTCCCCGCTTGAGAATTTCTTGCCGTCAACTTTGTATTTTCCATCCTTGTAGAACTCAGTGGCAGCAGAATCAAGACCTATCGTGATCTTCTTATTATATCCTGCAACTTCTATCGCATCCGTGAGCGCATCAAGGGCATCGGTCGTATTCTTAAGCGGCGGCGCATAACCCCCTTCGTATCCCACATTGACCGCGGACTTGCCATATTTTTTCACAAGTATCGCGCCCAGGGTATGATAGGTCTCAGCGCCCATGCGCAGGGCTTCGGAAAAAGTCTCTGCTCCGCTGGGCTGTATCATGAATTCCTGTATCGCAAGCTCATTGCCAGCGTGTTTTCCGCCGTTAATAACATTCATGGTGGGAACAGGAAGCGTGAATGCATTCGTGCCTCCCAGATAGCGGTAGAGCGATATCCCAATGGAATCTGCTGCCGCATGAGCCACAGCAAGTGAAACACCAAGAATGGCATTGGCGCCAAGCTTAGACTTGTTTTCCGTCCCATCCAGCTCAATCATTTTTAAATCTATTTCGCGCTGGTCGCGCACGTCCATTCCAGTGATCGAATCTTTTATTACAATATTGACATTGTTTATAGCTTTGCTCACACCTTTTCCAAGATATCGCCTGTCCTTATCCCTCAGCTCAAGCGCTTCGTTCGTGCCTGTAGAGGCGCCCGATGGGACACTTGCGCGCCCGAACCCGCTTTCAGTGCAGATGTCAACTTCAACCGTTGGATTTCCCCTTGAATCTAAGATTTCTCTTGCATGGATGTGCTCGATCGTAAACAAAATATCACCGGGTGACCTGAATTGACATGCTTATATTTATAAATTGGTCATAATTTCTTCAAGTTTTTGAGTTTAGTCTCGAAAAAATTGATTATCCTTGGATCTTTTATCTCTCTGCCGATCGCAAGCGCTTGCTTATAGTATTCTATGGCTTTTTCAACCTGACTCGAATTGCTATACACCATGCCGAGGTTTCCGAGCCAAGTTCCTTCTCCTCGCCGGTCTCCAATTTCTCTTGAGATGTCAAGTGCCTGTTTGTAATATTCGATGGCTTTTTCAATCTGGCCCATATCGCTGTAAGCGACACCGAGATTTCCAAGATGATTTCCTTCCACAAGCCGATCTCCAATTTCCCTTGAGATGGCAAGCGCCTGCTCATAATATTTGATGGCCTTTTCAACCTGGCCCATATCGCTGTAGGCGACACCTAGATTTCCGAGCCAAGTTCCTTCCCCTCGCTTATCTCCTATTTCCTTTGAGATGGCAAGCGCCCGTTCGAAATATTCTATGGCTTTCTCAACTTGACCCAGATCTCTGTAGGCTATGCCAAGCCTGCCTAAAGAATCTTCAGCGCCCTTTAAATCTCTAATTTTTTCTGAAAAATTTAGGGAATCCTCAAAATATTTCAGCGCTTCAGCAGCATGACCCTGAAGCAGTTTTATCATTCCCAAGTTATAGTTCCAGTATGCCAATTTATGAGCATCCTCAATCCCTTTTTCCCGGTAATCCTTCAATAATCCAGAATAGATATCCCATCTTTCCTCAAGTTCTTTTTTTGTTAGGTACCAGAGTTCCGTATCTTCGAATTTAGCAGAAGGTCTCCGCACTTCTCTGCGCTCCATATCGAACTCAAAAACCGTGGTGCGCCAGGAAAAGAAATCCTGTGCTTCCTTTAGAATTGCTGATAAAGTCGCACTGTTTATCCAGATAATTATCGCATGTTTTATCTTCAGGAACTCCTCACGCATCATGTTCAGGACAACAAGCGCTTCGCTTTTCCCATCAGGGTTTTTCTTTTCTAATGCCTTATCAAGCCCGAAAACGAAAAAAGCAAGTTTCTTATTATCTTTTATTCGTGATGAGTATGAATCCGAACTGACCGCATCATTCAAAAGCGACAGGAGATTGTAGGAGTTCTCATCCATCCTGACATCATATATGAAGACTTCGTCACTCACTCTCTTTTTAATCTCTGCGTTTACAGCATCTCGCAATACGGGTTCATTGCAGCGCACAAAAGCGATAGTGCAGTCCTTAGAAATACGAAGGAGTGCGCTCATCTCTTCAA
>Ga0172443_1040_pt1 | contig 37653 bp, 42 predicted proteins | sample MayberryNE_Catta_6_FD_114741 | JGI IMG/M metagenome (GOLD analysis project Ga0172443, IMG submission 114741) | reverse complement strand
GTCACAGCATAGCAGGTGAAGGATTTGGTACTTCAAGTTATATTGCCAGATATAATACTGTACTTGGGAATGGGATCGGTCATGCTTTTGATATGCATGGCGGGGATGACAGGGGAGACGGAATAAATATAGCTGGCAAAAGAATTGAGATTTATGGAAATACAATTCATAAAATTAAGGAAAATCTACCTTGGGCTGGTCTAGGCTATAACTATGCTATCGTGATACGGGGAGTGGCAACAGAAGGAGTATATATACATGATAACTATTTTTATTATGATATCTCTGATGCAAATCTTTGGAGTGATAGTCCAATTCTACAAACATATTGCGTGATTGGTAAAGAACGATCATGTGAAACATATGACAAACCCAGAAATTTCAATGTTTACAACAATACTTTCAATGGAGTTTATGTGTCATGAAGGTTAGAATCATGCTATAGTATCTTGATTATATATCAAGCTGGAAAAAAATATAATTATGTATTTCCAGATGCTTGGATAGATGAGAAACGAGAGGCGAAGTGATTTTCTTATACCGCTCTCAAGTCCCTACTCCAAGAGACCTGGCTATCTTTAGCACTGTTGGCCCAATTGAGAGAACAATGCTTTTGACAATGCCTTTACCTTCAATTACGATATCCTTCTTATCCATCGCATCCAGAAATGCATCAACAGGTTTCTGTGTGCCCATGATATTGCGTACTGTGTTTTCATTTGTTTTAACCAGGATTGTTGGATTAACTTCCGAGCTCAATTTGACAGCCCCCTGAAGTATCTTCGTTGCATCCGAAGAAGAAACTTTCACATCGTTATCAACATCAAGGTTTTGATCTTCCGGCATTTTCCCCACAGACATCCTCAGGGCGCACAGGGCATCTAAGGATGTTATCGCACTGTCTTTATTGCAGTCACCTTTGCCTGAGGGTATCTTTGGTCCTACCTTCATGAACTGGATAATCTTCGCATCCTCAGTTACAGCCTTAACTTCAAGTTTAGTTCCATCATTTAAATCTATGATGACTTGCATTTCCTCATTCCCAAGCAGGGTATTTATAACCCCAGGGACTTTATTTGCATTCTGGTTGTAAACAGGTATCTTCTGGTACATATCTCCAAAAAGGTCGGCGCTGACTGGAACCGTTGAGATGATAAAAATCATAAATAAAATAAAAATTGCTGTTTTCATTTTTACCGCCTCTCCTTTTTTCTCCATCTGATAAGTATTGATGCTGTGCTTACTGCGGTTATAACCAGCATTACCATTGTATCATCGCCTGCCTCTCTTGGGGCTTCACTGGTAACTTTAAATGTCCCGCCCTTGGTGGTGGCGCTGATTTGCGCAAGATCGATGTTATAGGCTGTGACCTTCTCTATGGTCAGGGGGCTCATCGAACCAATGCCGCCAATCACCTCAAAGGTAACAGTGGCAAAGGTTCCGTCTCCATTTAGTCCACGCGAATCGGCAAGAGCTATCGCAATCTCTCCCTTATTTGCACCGTTTGCCTCGATATATGCATTTTCTCCAAGCCTCTTGCCTTCCACGGTCATTGCTCTTAAAACAGAAGGGTCGTACTTTAACACGATGTCCATGCTTCCTAGAGCTAATGCATCACTTATATTTAGTGGAACTCCTGTTGTGCCTCCCTTTGCACCTTCTGCATCATCCATACTTACTGTCAGACCTGCTGCCTGCCCGATCAGGGCGAACAGAAATATTACTATGGTCATTGCTCTTTTCATTTTATCATACCCCACACTTTCACATGAAGAGTTGCTTATGCTTTCTTTTTAGACTTTGAAATTTTCTTAACAACGAATACCAGTATTAATAGAACAATGATTGCTGCAATTATTATCGGCAATACAGGCAGTCCCTTTTCTTCCACATTGAATCTCCCGGGTGAGGTTTTTATTTGAACATCCAGCAGATTTACGTCATATCCGGTTGCCTCTAAGGATATCTGGGTCGAGGTTCCTGTATTTCCTACCACCTCAAAGGAAGCATCCAGTATTGCTCCATCACCCGATATTCCCTTTGAATCAGCAAAACTGATACGCATCGTTCCGGGATTCAACTCATTGGATTCTACCAGCGCATTTGAAGCAAGAGCCCCGGCATCTGCTCCCATCCCCTTCAAGACCGAAGGATCGTATTTCAGAACTATGCCCATTGCTCCAAGATTTGTTGCCCCTGCTACATTGATGGGAACCTTCACTTTATCTCCTTTTGCGCCTTTGGAATCAACCACACTCACGCTCACAGGTGCTGCCAGCGCCTGACCTATAAGTGCAAGCAGAAGAATGGTTGTAATTATTGGCCTTTTCATTTCATCCACCTCCTCTTACTATGGCTTTCAGCATATCTCTTGCATCCGAAGAATCTACCTTCCCATCTTTATTATAATCGTAGCACATATTCGTAGCTCTTTTTTCCACAGCCATCTGAAGTGCTGCAAGCACATCTCTCTCATCAAGTTTTGTGTCACCATTGCAGTCCCCATTTGTGGTAGGAGTTCCAACAGTAATCGTACCTGGAACTACCCTTACGCTTATCGTTATACCACCTGTCCTGCTTGCTGTGGTGACAGTGCCTCCTATTAAGGTTGTAGCCCCTGTGTTCCCTGAGACATCAAATATCATGACCGTGATAGATCCCGAACCGCTTACTTCTTCCTTGCCTGCGAAAGATATCTTTAATCTCCCTGCGCTCACTTCATTCCAGTCGAATACTGCTCTTTGATTCAGGGCACCTTTTGTTATATCTTTTATTTTCAGGATGGAGGTGTCATAATTCAAAGTGATATCCATATTGGCGAGGTTATCTGCATTGCACATTATTATGGGTATTTCCACAGTATTCCCTTTATTCATCGTCCTGTCCTCGATGTACAGGTATGGCTCGGTTCCTGTGCATTTTTTAGAGACGGAAACGGTAGTAGGAATGATTGTTGTGAGTGGAATGGCTGTGGTGGTTGTCATTGTTGGAGTAGATGAAGCAGCACCGATACCTGTCGTTGCCTTTACTGTACTGCCATCCGAGAAAACAGCGGTTACAATAAAGTGCTGCCCATTGTTAAAGTATCCAGAATTTTCAGCATATAGATCGTAGGTCGCCTCTCCGGTAATGGTGTCAGTAATAGGGCTGTCGGTAGGATTGAGGTTAGCGCCGTTTTCCGATTTATAAACGCCCAGAATCCAAAAGCTATCTGAAACTGTATTCCAGACCTGACCAAACGCTGGCTGATCGTTTGCGTCAGCACTTTCCAGCTTTAGGGAGGTCAAAGTCCTAGCAGCCTGTGTCTGGAGCCTTAAGCGGAAGTGACCGTCACCCGCACCCTCAGGCTGATGAGTATAGGTTCCTACCTTATTTTCTCCAAAGCTGATATAGCTTAATTCGGCTGTGGGTGAAGTGGAGGTTGTACTTACTCTTATCCTGCTGCTTCTTGCTATATCGTTATAACCTTCGGCAGGCCAGTTCTGGAACAGCCTGAACTCGTAATCCCCTGCCTGTGATGGGGCTGTAAATGTGAGAGTTCCACTGGTCTTACCTCCCAGATTGTAATATTCACCGTAGGCTTCATTGTTTGCTGTAATTGCATATATGGCAATCCAATCCTGCTGATAGCCTGGGGCTGTAAAGGTAACTGTGATTTTTTGTCCGGGCAACACCGTGGTCGGAGTTGCGGAAAGACTGTATGAGAATGGAGATGGAGTAGCTGCGGAAGGAGTAACTGCAGGACCGGGTATGGTCGTGGATTCACCTACCAGTTCTGTTGCATCGATCTCATTCCAGCCTGGTACATCTGTATTGATGTACACTTTAACAGTATTTGTAAGATAGGTGGTCTGTCCAAAGCTTATATTAGACCAGACATCCCTATCGGTTATTCCAGCACCGGGATCGGTTCCTGTCCAGGCTGTATAATATACACCATTGGTATCCTTAAGGTCGATCCTGGCAAGTGCCCCTGGATTGAAGGTTTCATGTACATTGACACCTTCGGCATAGACGGGTGTATTGTAATTTAATTCTATCCACTGAAGACCTTCATCTGCACTCCGGGTTGTCCATGCAGTATTAATATCACCATAAGCGAATGTATTCGGCGCACCTGTAGCCTGTGCAGCGGACCAGCCTGTTGAAGAATACTCGCTGCTTACTATTGCCGTCGATGCCCACTGTCGGATTGTGCCGCCAGCCGTTTGCCCTGCTGCGTTTTGAACAACCACTCCTAAAACCAGCGCCAGTACAACTAACAACCAGCCAGCTTTTTGAACGGATTCAACTCCTTCCATTTGTTATTTCCTCCTTTTTGTTCATGTGCCACCATGCGAATCAAAGCAAGAACCTGCAATTTACAGAAGGCATCTACGTATGAGCATGCCTTCACTATTCAATGTCGACCCCATCACCCAGGTTCTCCTTTGCTACAAGGCTTGTAGCTGAATAACTCACTTTAGCCCTCTTTAATCTTAATTATTAATAGCGTTAATATAGTATAAATACCTTGTGATATATATAATAACCATGATAATAATAATATAATGAGCTGCTAAGCACAACCTTCATAGCGTACAGATTCTCATAATCGGATACTTATAAATATTCAAATATAATTATATAATTAGCAACGATTTCTCTGCATTAACCTTTCGTAATGGTCGTAAACTTTTTCTATTTAACTCTTTCTAAATATTAAACTCATATTTTCCGTAGGAGTTAATGTATTCATCGTAATGTGCAAGAATGATAAAAATAATGGAAATCGAGAACAAAGATAAAAAAACAGGATCATTCTGGGGATTAATATTATCGGTTCACCTGCAATTGTTCTTATGTTATTCAGAAAGGCTCTGATAACAATAAAGAAGGCAATAGATTGTGTTTCCGCCATTGAAACAATTGGCTGGTTTAATGCAGAGGTTATATATGAGATGAAACGACAAATTGAAAGGGAATGTCTGAACTGATTTCCTCAGGGTGAACAGAGCTTAACTGGTTGTACACTTTGAGGGCGCGTTGTTAGAATTATATCTATACAATCTGTTTAGGAGAGTAATTGGCTTAATACAAGATTAAATATGAGAATTAAATTATGGATATATTGACGGAGTTTATGTCGGAAAACAAAGAAATCCCGTTACTATAAGTCACAAGGCTTTTGATTATGAAGAAAAATATAGAAATGGTAGTAAGGAAAATTTGCAATTATTGATAAACTGTTCAGACTGGTTAGTATCGAATGCAACGAAATATGATAATTATACAGTTTGGGAATATTATTTTCCATTTGGATATAATATGTCTGTACCTTGGAGATCTGGAATGGCGCAGGGGCAGGGGATACAAGTATTAACCAAAACATATAATCTTACGAAGGATGAAAAATATTTAAACGCTGCAAGTACGAAGAATATGCTGATGATATGATTCTGGTAATTGGACATACTATGATATATTAGGAAATCTTGCAAATAAGGAATATCATGAAAAGTGGAAAAATTATGAAGAGATCAATAAATAAATTGAACAAATTACTATAAAATAATTCAGCGTATTATCAATGATGCGTGCCTTCAACGATCTTTACACCTTTATTCAGTATCATTTGTTTGATCTCATCAAGATGCGGGCACTTAGCATAACTTTTCTCAAGAAGCATACATGAGCTCAGGTGAACCACATCGATATCATGTTTCAGGAGGCTGTCGACCAGCCTGAAAACTCGTCTTCCCGGGCATCCGCCGCATGTAAAAAATCCTATGATTTCGGCATCCTTTCCATATTGCTCAAAATGTACCTTTCGTTTGTTGAATGCTTTAAAACAGGCAACCCCGGGGCAGGTCTCACTTACAATATCGCACCTGATTACCGCAATTTTTGTTGTCTTTTCTTCTTTCTCCCCTTTTCCCATTATTGCCCTGAATTGTGCAGCTGCTTCATTTACGTCCTCTAAAGTGACGATATTTTTTCCCTTCTTTCCGGTAGCCGTCTCAATGCCCATTTTAGCCATACTTCTGACATGTTCCGGTACCTTCTCAAGTTCTTTTAATGCATCCGGGTTCCATTCCATTTTGATTTCCTCAGTCCTTAATCTGCTATATTTACAGAAACGGGTTCAAAGGGGCAAGAAAGCTCCCGGCTTCAGCCGTGGAGATGAATTGCCCCTTTGCAATAATACTTTCGCCCCGCTTGGATGTGATATATCATGATGTATTATGATATATACGCTATCATACCAACCTTATAATGTTGTGGATAAACTCTTTTCCAATCTACGTATTTGCAGCTTTGTATAAATCCGAAAAAAGATTAAGGAGACAGCACAGGAAGCTGTCCAGAAAAAAGAAAAGCAGCCAGAGCAGGAAGAAACAGGAGAGGCTGGTAGCATTGGTTCATGAGAGAACCGGGAATAGACGAAAGGATTTCCTGCATAAATCAAGCAGGTATTATGTTAATAAATATGTAGTCAAAGTAATAGCAAAAGGAACTACTCAGGAATGTAGTGTATGCGGCAAAGAAGTGCCAAAAGACCTATCAGAAAGGATACATCGTTGTCCCTATTGCGGTTCTGTTATGCCCGGAGACTACAACTCCTCGCTCAACATCAAGCTAAGAGGTTTGGATATCAACAATCCGGAACAAGTTCTAATCAACGATTCAAAATAATGTTTATTCCGAAGAGCCTGTATTTCCCATGGACTTCCAGATATTGTATATGAATATGAAATACGAAACAGCCTCGATCAAACCGAATATCATAACAACCGTAATTGTATCAGAATAGTTTTTCCCTTTGAGCATATACATCCTCATAAATGGGTATGAAAGAGAAAGGCCAATCAATCCGATATTTGCAAGCCAGAAGTGGACAAATCCGAGTTTCCTGCTATAAAGCGCCCTCCTTGTAAAGCGCGGGATGCTCTCATATGCCAGCCCGAAAAGCATGAATGATACCCATCCGATAAGAGCAAAATGTGAGTGCATGAAACTGTAGCCAGGACCTATGATTATAAGTACACCCAGGATCGCGATAAGGGCAAGGTATACCAGACTTGCCCTTATGAAAAGTCGTGCTAATTTGTTCATAATTTTATTAAATATAGTTAATTTTATTTAAAGGCATAAGTCACAACTTCCATATCCGCATCCATAAGATAATCAAAATCAATCAGTTTATCCCACCCTGCTTTCTGGAAAACGCCGCCGATACAGACGCCCAGTATTTGCCTGTCGGGATGCCCTTTTGTAATCTCTTTGATCATCATATTTAAACCTTCTAAATCCACTCCCGTTTTGGGCATGGCAAGCCCTCCGAGAAGCACGACAGTATCGGCACTAGGATCGGTCTTTTCACCGAGCTGCATCCCGTAATCTGTCATTTCCACCTTTGCAGCAAGATCTTTCCTGAGGTTAGGGATAAACACCATCTCTTTTCCGGTATCGCGTAAAACATAACCAAGAAGTTCGGCAAAAGGATTGCACCAGCCAGGACAGCCGATGAAGGTTATCTTTTTGCTTCCCCGAGCAAGCTTTCGAAACGCTGTGAGCATTCCGCTTATACCTGATGCTTTTTCTATTTGTTCCATTTGATCACACCTGAAAGGTCAAATAAGGATATAAGGGTTTATTAATCTTGACGTCCAGCAAACTTAGTTACTCATTGCTTCAATTACCGCAAAGGAGAGTTTTAAATAATTATGAGTTAAAACGGATACCCTATGTCTGAGATTATTCCTGACGATACACTTGACGTGCGCGGCGAATGCTGTCCTTATCCCCTCATACTTACAAAAAAACGTGTAGAACAGATGAAAAGCGGCGAGATATTGCTGATAACAGCCGATGACCCGGTTGCGCCGCAAAATATAGATTCATGGGCAAAAAAATCCGGCAATAAAATGCTTGCTGTAAAGCAGGACGGAAAGATTTTTAAGGTTTATGTACAGAGGATTTAATTCTAAAAGCTGTAATATTCAATATCTGAAATTTTATCGGTATGCATACGACTGAAGAAGTAACAATAGGTTATGATGTACTCAAAGCAAATGCAAAGATCGCAAAGGATAACCGCGATACTCTTGATAAATCCGGGATTGCGGCTTTCAATATAATGGGAGCCATAGGTTCAGGTAAAACTTTATTGATCGAGAGAACTATCGAGCGAATTGGCGGCAGTTATAAAATAGGCGCTATCGCCGGGGACGTGGTAGCAAGTCTTGATGCGGCAAGGTTTGAAAAATTCGGAATACCCACAATTGGATTAAATACCGGTAAGGAATGCCACCTTGATGCTCATCTTGTTCAACATGGAATTCTGGAACTTCCTCTTGAGTCCCTGGATATTTTATTCATTGAAAATGTGGGGAATCTTATCTGCCCGGCAGATTATGAACTTGGCGAGCATAAGAGGGTAATCATAGTAAGCGTCAGTGAAGGGGATGACATAGTGGAAAAACATCCATTGATATTCAGTACGGCAGATCTCATTATAGTGAATAAAATAGATATCGCCGAAGCTGTGAATGCAGACGCGGATAAAATGGTAAAAGATGCAAAAAAAATAAATCCACGCATAGATGTCCTGAAAATGAGCTTAAAAACAGGGGAAGGTCTTGATAAGTGGATCGATTTTGTCCTGGAAAGTGCAGCAAAAACAGAAAAACGCAGGGCATAGTAAATTTGAAATCACGCTTTGCCCTTTGATTCGCCCAGCACGACCCCGGTGGCTATCAGATGCGCCACCCTGAGCGGCTCCGGGATATTGCTATGCGTTGAAGTTAATCGAATTATTTCAGATGCGTTTTCTTCATCAAGCCCGCATAACTGGATAAAAACAGGGTTCTTCTGTTCTATTTTATAAATCGTTCCTGCACGCTTGATGATTTCCCATCTTTCTTCTTCATCCGGGAGGTGCGAAAGTGCAAGCCTCATTTTCTTAAAATCAGGATACGAACGCATAAAAATTATGACAGGAATACCGGTTTCTCTGGAGAGTATTGTTATATCCACGGGATTAAATCCGGCATAGGTGACGCCGTCAAGCATAATCACCCTTATCTGAGTATAATATTTTGAATATTTTATCATCCGTATCAGAATATCAGTCGCATCCATCCCATCTCTTGTTATTTCTGCCCTCAATATCCCGTCAAGCTGCTCACCACCGCGGAAAAAAGTCCCGATAATTATAACTTTTTCATTTATTAACGGTGAGTCATCGATGGCAAGGATCCGTATTTCAGATTTTATATGCATTATATTTTTGTTAGTTATAGAATTCTATAAGGGTTTCTCTTAGAAAATGTTAATTATAGTCATAACGATAATGACGCTTATGAAGTTTACTGAAAAATGTCCGAAATGCGGTGGCTTTATCCAGACAAAAAGCGTCAGGAAATCCATAGGCCTGGGGATTGTTGAAATCCCGGTAGCGCAATTCTGTCTCAATCCGGTATGCGACTGGTACCAGGATTTCGCTGAAGCAAAAAAACCTGAAGATATAAAGGAAGGTTTCCATCTCTCCAGAAACCAGGTGATCGCAATTGCTGCAATCGTCGGATTACTTCCTGTCTATGCACTGTTTACCTATTTTGTCCCTATGATTGATACTGGTAATGATGTTGACCCGAAACCCCAAAAAAAATTATCAGAATTACAGGAAAACACTACTGTCGGATCAGCAGATACCCCGCCTGCCATTGTTCCCACAGCGATTGTTCCCACGAAGATCAATACCCAAATTACTCCGACTGCAATAATCGAACCAAATAGTTATCTGGTAAAAATAGATTTCAGTCATGGTTTTTATCCTGATGTCATAACCATAAACAAATCTGATACCATTATCTGGAGTAATCAAGAGAACCAGCGTACCAGGCTTGTACTGGTAAGCAAAGATAATTTATTCGAAAACCAGCTCCTTCAATATCCCGGCAGGTATCAATATCAGTTCAACCAGCAAGGGGAATATACTTTTATCCTGGCTGAATATCCATCATATGAACAATATCAAAACGCAACCGGCAACGTGTTCGTAAAATAAGAACCTTCATGTTTATTCGTTTAGAAAATATTATATCCTAAAACTCAATAGTAGGTCATGGGTGAAAATTAATGGCAATAGGTTTCGTATTAATAAATGTTACGCCTGGAGCGGAAAAAAAAGTCTTTGATACCATGATAAAATGGGAAGAGATCCAGGAGCTATATCCACTTTTTGGTGATTATGACCTGATCGCGAAAATACAGGCCAACGATTATGAAGGATTAAGCGATATAGTGGTCAATAAGATAAGGGCTTTAAAGGGAGTGACAGAGACAAAAACCCTCACAGGAGCGAAATTTTAAAAAATCAAAAAAATCTCGATGCCAGGGTGGATTTTACATCACATATCCCGACAAAACCGCAGTACTGGCATGGAGCATCTTTTGGTCTTTCGGGCATAATACCATCCTGGATTTTTTTTATCTTGTCCCTGACCTGGAGTACTTTCCGTCTCTCATGCCTCTTGATAATAACCGGTCTTACAATACCCCGGCGTGCATACTCTACAAATCCTTTTTCAACAATCGAGTCATATTGTTCTTCTACGAGAATCGAATACGCGGTCAACTGTATTCTGTCGCTGTTCCAGACCCCGTTCTCTGGCATATTGCCGGTTTTAATGATTGAAGGGACAAGGCATTCATCTATTCTTATTAATCTGTCAGGGCTGCCTGAGAGCCCGAATTTATCCGAGCGTAAAATAGGTTCATCCTGAATGATTTCACATGAATAGAAATCCCCATTTAAAGATAAATTTAAAGAAATTGTTTCGACCAGGGGCTGGATATCCGTCAGGGACCTTGATAGTGCTGCATCATCAACCCTATTCAATTCATTTCTATAGATTACCCGGATCTCATTTGAGATCCTTTTCAACTCATTGTTCAGGAAAGCCTGTTTATCTTCACTGTTGAACGCATATCCATATGTCCTGGCTAATTCTTTCAATACGAGGCCCTGCAGATGAGCGGGTGAAACTTCTCCTGGTAAGCTGTGCCCCTTATTTGCAAAATAACACATTCGGGGGCATTTATTATAAGTGGTAATGTCTGAGACTTTTATCATGGGATGATAAATATCCCGCTTATTTAAAAGTATTGCTGCAAACTGGAGTATAGGATTTATGAATCAAGGACTTCTTCAAAAACCCATCCATACTCATGAGGTTTTGTCAGGAATTCGAGCTTTTTTAAGTCATGCACGAGCCCGTACATCTCTTTGTTTTTCTCCAGTCCTATCTCTTTGAGATTCACAGGCCCAAGGAGCTTGATTTCAGGCACATGTTCATATCGCGGATTTTTTACTATTCCTTTATCGAGAATGAAATAAGCCCCTCCGCACTTTTCTTTTATTGGGTGGTATATGGACTCAAAGTCACGTGCCACCCAGTTTGCCATTTTCAATACTTTATTTGATGAATTAATGGTAAGATGCCCGTATCCCGGCGGGATTATTACCTTGTCTCCGGCGACTGCTCTTATTAAGATCACATCTTCTATTCCTTCACGGTCCGGTTTTTGCAGGATATAATTTGCCTCACCGCTCAGTACTTCGTATATTTCAGGAAATGTGATTTTCGTTCCCGGAACAAAAGGGTGGTAATGACCTGCTGTCTTTACAAATTCGCATCCCAGCATCTGCGGCGGGATGACTGTAATATCGTACCTCAGGCCATGTTCTTTCATGGCAATTGCATCTTTTTTGCTCAGAGACAGCTCGCGATACATATAATATAATTCGATATTTTTTGCACCGGAAAGCCAATCGCGGTCGTAAATGACATCCTTCATGTCAGATAGCATCCTTATACCAGGCTTAACCCCTTTAGATCTGAAATCTAACATATTCTCCATCCAACACTAATTATGCATTTTAATATAAATAATATATCTTTTCGTAATCTTTTTATCTGATTCCTTCTAATCAGCACATCCCATGATAAAAAATTTAGTAATTATATTATTAATAACATTATTTTTTTCAATAAACGTATCTGCTGTTTCTGAGATTGCATTGAATGAAATAAAAAGACCGCAAAGTGCCATCCTTTTCATAGTCGATGGCTTTGGTTCTTCGTATTATTATCCCGAATTTTCACCTTCTGCGCTTGACGGCTCTTCGCTTTTGAAAGCAAATACGTATAACCTGTCATTCGGAACAAGGGTTGCGGATATCAGGACAAAACATCCCATAACAGGTATTGCACATTCAGTGCTTGTTACGGGTTTTTCCGATGCAGATGAGGAAACTGTGGGTTATCCTGATGCCACAATATTTGATATCACAAGGCAACACGGTTTTGTAAATCTTGCCATAATGGAAAGAGGAGATTTCATGAATATGCGAAACGAGCAGGATATTATCCTCTTTGCTGAAAGTAATTCTATTGATGAGCCGCAAATGTCAATACAAATAGAGAAAGCACCTGCTGGCATTGATGATTTGATGTACGAGTGGAAGATGAAACTTCCGGATTACCTTGATGGTAAAAAAGGGGTGGACAAATATTCCGCTTATAACAGATGGTGTATCGATGCGGCAAATGCCGCAGCTATCGATATAATAAAAAATCATCCTTCCCGGAGATTCCTCCTGACCGTGAATATCGGAGCCATTGACAGCGGCGGCCATAATATGGGGGATGATGATTATGTAAAGTTGATCGAAAGCCTTGATTCGGATCTTTATCCGCTATATAAGACAGCACTTGATAATAATATTGCATTTTTCCTGACAGCAGACCATGGTATGTCTTTTGCAACAATAAACGCACGAAGAGGAGGGCATAGCTCTGACAAATATTCAACAAAACCTGAAAGTCTCAGGATACCTCTTGTGATACTATCCCCAAATACCGTTACCGGGATCATAGGCGGGGAATTTGAACAGGAAGATATCGCACCCACGCTTCTGAGTGTGCTTGACCTTCCCTGCCATTTACAGTATGCTGACGGTAGTGCCATCAATATAAAAAAATATGCCAGTATCTTTGTGAAAGCCGATTCGCAATATCAGGTCTCATTATGGAATAATGGTCAAAAACTATCAGAGCGTTCGGATTCCGAAGTTATTTTCGCAGGGCTGCCCCTTGATTCGAGCTATACCATAAAAGCAGCGGGCTCCGGTGGTACATTCGAGGAAAAAGTTTCGCTGGATTCTGATAAGTATTTCAATTTCAAAAAACCTGAGAGTAAACCGGAGAGTTCATTAAATACCAGTAACAGGAAACTGATCGCAATTATCCTGATATTGATAGTGAATATTGCAGGATTGATCATAATAAGGCGGATCAAGGATTGAAGGGCATCATCAGTTATATTCAAAAAAATTGGTTCTAGAATGATCGTCTTGCCAAATATATCCCATCCACTACTCTTTCGATCCTGACCAATACTTCTTTTCCCACAGGGATATTTGCAGCATCAACGATCGTCAGTACCCTATCTCTTGCAAATGCAAGTTTTTCTCCCTTCATCCAGCCCGGTCCTATAACTTTTACCTTAACTTTTTCATATCTCTTGAACATCCTGGGAAGCGCTTTGCATTCATGGCTATTAAAATCCTGAGGTGAAAGGATGAGTTTTGTCTGATATTCCCTTTCCCATTCACCGAGTTGTGGGTAGAATTTCTCCCATCCCATCGGTTTCACACCGGTTTTTCTTCCGTGCTTATGGGGAAGAAATTTCTGTATCCCAAGAGCAGGCCATTTTTTTCCGGCTCCTATTTTAAGGGCGAATTCGATCAATTTCGGGATCTCAATATCATTTATTCCCGGAAGCCATACAGGAGCTATAAGAAGGTCAATACCGGTATTCCCGGCTATATATTCGGCGGTTTTTCGAACGTTTTCAATATTATAAGAATCGGTTCCTGCGATCCTTCTTGCAATTTCAGGGTCAAGGGCCTCAATGGACATATTGATCCTCGAAAGCCCGGCCTTATCCAGTTCGTCAATGAGTTTTGTGTTCAGCAGAACTCCGTTTGTCTGCATCGAAATAGTCTTTACATGTTCATTCTCAGAAAGCCTCTCCACAAGCTCAACAAGCTGGGGATACATAGAAGGCTCTCCAATTGTATCGATATGCGCTTCAATATCATCGATTTCCTTATAAGAGGCAGCCCATCTGAAAGCCTCTACCAGCTGCTGAAGATCTACCATATATTCCGATATCCTCTGCCGTGAATAAGGACCGGCATCTGTTGAGCAAAAAATACAGGATAAGGGACACTCACTTATCGGGCGCACCTGCAATACGTTCGTCCCGCGGTCGATGATACCGAATGCGATGCAGCCAAAAAGAGGGATATCCCGGATAAGGATATTGTTACATTTTGCCATTTTCTACCAGTCTACAAGTATACACTCAGCACAGCGTTTTTTCCCGCAGAATTGCTTTCCGTATTCAACGATCAGAGCATGGAATTCCTTATACAGGGGAACGTCAGCGGACAGAGAATCCTCAAAAATCGATTGAAGTTTCCTGTAATTCCCGTTTATCCCCATACATTTGCACATCCTTTTTGTGTACGCATCGATTACGAATTTGGGCTTATCTGCTGCATATAAAACTATGCTGTCAGCTGTTTCTTCACCTATGCCATTTAATGAAAGAAGGACATTCCGAAGTTCTCCGGCAGGTTTTTCAAGAATTCCAGGATTTTCATGGAAAAATGATGAAATGTTTTTCAATCTCTTTGCTTTTTGCCTGAAAAATCCTGTGGGTCTGATAAGCCCTTCCAGTTCTTCGGTATCTGCCTTTGAAAGGGATTCTGCTTCAATTAATCCCCGGTCTTTTAAATTTCTTATAGCCAGTTCCACATTCTCCCACCTGGTCTGCTGTGTGAGAACTGCCCCTATAACCACTTCAAAAGGTGTATCTGCAGGCCACCAGTGTTTCGGGCCGAGCTGGTAAAGGAGCTTTTTGTAGATATTTTTCATACAAACTTTACGCCAAGGTCAGAGAGGCCGTTGCGCATAGCAAGATTGATCAGGAAAGGCGTCAGTGATTCGATCATATAAGAAGATGCAAGACCCCCTCCATCAAGAGGCCGCAGGGATTTGATCTCATGTGTGAGTTCCATAACCGTATGCTTTGCATCGTCATCATCGCCGCAGACTACAACATCATAATTAAGTTCCAAATCGAGTTGTGCTAATTTTCGCGCAGAAATATTATGGTACGACGACACAACTTTTACGGATTTTGGAAGAATATCTTGAATTTCAAGAGCAGCACTTCCTTGTTCCGGGGGCATGTATTCAAAAAAGTTATTTTTTTTCATAGGCACTACCAGTGATATCACTATCTGGTTCTTGAAATAAGGATATAGGTTTTTAAGAAGTGTTACTACACCCTGGTACGGCACCGACAGGACAACAATATCCGCCCCTTCAATAGCGTTTTCATTAACGCAGCCCGTCATGCTGCAGCATTGCATGCCTTTGTATGTGAGTAGATTTTTGTACTCATCAGCCGAACTAACAGCTTTATCAAGTTCGCGGGAACATACTAAAATATCATGTTTTCCTGCCCACCGCAGTGCGAATCCTTCCCCGATGCTTCCTGTGCCTCCAAGTATTGCTATCTTCATGGTTTCTCCATTTCCTTCAGAATTTTGCGAATGACATGCATATTTTCCCTGTGCATTGAAACTATCAGGTCGCTCAGGATCGCAAAGATGAACATCATTATCCCTGTAACAATAAGAAGTGTCGCAAGGATTGACAGTGGAATATGTGTTATACCCCTTACCCATTCATTTACGACATAAACACCCATAATTACCCCGAGCACAACTAAAAACGCGCCTATCAAATTGAAGTAAAATAAAGGATTATGTGTCCTGGCAAGAAGATATATCGTTGAAGCGATCTTTAATCCGTCCCTTATTGGCCGAAGTTTAGTAGCTGCACCGCTTACTCTTGCCAGGTATGTTATGGGTACCTCAACGATCCTCGCATCTTTTTTAACACATTCAACTGTAATTTCGGTCTCCACTTCAAAACCTGTCCTGTTCAATTCGATCTGTTTGTAAGAGTTATAATTGAATACCCTGTATCCGGAAAGTATGTCATTTAGCCAGATGCCATAGGCAAAACCGAATATCTTGTTCAATATCCTGTTCCCTAACAGGTTCAGACGGGTAAATGCCCCTTCCTGGTAATTCGTGAACCTGTTACCGATAACGTGGTCAGCCTGTCCTGATATGACAGGTTCAAGTAATTTATCTATTTCTCCGGGAAGATATGTCCCATCCCCGTCTATCATTACTAAATATTTGCTCGATAACAGATGAAACGCCTGGCTGATAGCCTTTCCTTTTCCAGTGCCGTTTTGCATTACTACTTTTGCTCCGGCGTTTTGCGCTTTTGATACAGTATCGTCTGTGCTGTGACCGTCAATGACAAGAATATCGGGATATCCCAGAGATTTAAATTCTTCTACCAATCCTGCTATTGTTTTTCCCTCATTTAAGGTTGGTATTAAAATACAGACATCCTCTTTAATCATTTAAAGTCCTTATATTTTTATTAATACTTAATAGTTAGTGATTAGCGTCACCACAATCCATTCAACTATTATAATATTATTTCATCTTCTTTCTTCCAGGCAGGATCAACTATGCAAAGGAAAACCAGATCAACCTTGCCGGTATTTTGAATGAATTGCAGGGATTTCGGCGGAATATAAATTGTGTTACCCGGATGAACACTTTGTGTTTCTTCATTAATGTGCATAATGCCTTCCCCTTCCAGAATATAATATACCTCAGATGTCTTTAATTTATGGCAAGTTCTGCCTTGTCCGGATGCAAAAGTTCTCGAAGGAGCGAATTATCTCCGGCCGTGAATTCTTCACAATTGCTTAAATCTCTAATAAACATACATCAACAACGATTTGCGATAAAATAAATCTTTACGGATTATTTCTTAAGATGTTTGCATGAACAATCCAGAAATGTTTATCTGTTACAAAACATACACGGTATTGTCAGTATCAAACATTTAAAAATAATATAGCAAAATACATTTTAGGTGGTAATAATAGTGGATATAAAACTCTTAGAACTCATGAATGCGACACTGGGAATGTCAATTCTTTTGATTACGCTAGTTCTGATAAAAGATTTCAGGGAGCGGTTGCAGGGCAAAAATAATAAATTAAAGATACCATTGATATTGATAGGCACAGGCATAATAATATTCTCGATCAGGGAATTTATCAAATACGGACTGACGGGAGGCGAAGATACTGTTCTTGATGAATTGCTTGAAACAGTATACCTGTTGTTAACTCTTGGTGCATTTTTTTCCCTTTTGATGATAAAAGATTTGCCGTCCCGAAAGATCAAATAGAACCGGATTTCTTAAAAATTGTCCCAATTAAGTTGTCAGTCGTTGTTATTTCTTCTTTTGAAAATGAGATCTTTGCATTAATATTTTTAAACTCAGGTATCCCTTTTCCCCTGGTATCACCTGACACAAGAGAGTTTGACCATGGGCTGTTAACCATAAAAGCCAGTCCACCAGGCTCGTCCCTTTTAGATTCCTTTGCTTCCACAACAATGCTTCCATTATTATTGGATATTTTTACCCTGTCTCCGGACTTCAAACCCATTTTTTGGAGATCGACTTTACTTATTGAGATGACGGCGGAGAGCTTTTTGTACTCCTCTCCAAACCTGTCGCGCTCAAGTGCCTCGACCTGGAAAATATCACGATATGTAGTGATCATTATATCATATTCCGGGCTTTTCAGGAATTTTCCAATATCCATACCCATTAAACAGCCTCCATCAATCGGACTGTGATCTCTTCATCTGTCATATGATCGCTTTTTATGATTGTTGATAAACCAATTCCTTTCCCATCCATCCTTACTGCAGTTCCTCCTGATTCCACTCCCGATACTGCAGAAGGGATCGTTACAGCCGCGATTTTTGATGTTAAAGTGGCACAGGGGTCGATACAAATAACAGGTATTGATGCAAGATAAGGAATTAAAGGTATTGGAAGGCTTGAAAGGGGATCTGAACCCATTACAACAATTGCATCTATTGTTTTATTATTGAGCGACTCCATAATTGCGTATCTGTTGTCGTGAATAGCTTTTCCGTCAAACTTTACTTTATTGACAAAACCTGTCTCTTTAAACAGCGTTTCATTAAAACCCCGCATATTATAATGGCCAACCATTGGCATTATATTAAAATTCGGGAGTTTGTCTGCAAGGGCGGTTAATATGTCAAAATCATCTTTTATCGAATATGTAAGCCCGATGCCAACAAATATCGCCCCGAATTCGGCTTTTTTCAAAATCCCTGCAAGTTCCAGCATTTTTTTGGTGTCGTATGCCGGTACTTTTCCGGATAGTGCCTCGATCAATGCGAGAATAAATTCACGGTCACCCCTTAAAGGTATCCTGTAAAAGTGTCCTTTGCATATCTTTGCAGTATTTGATTCCCGCACATCTATGGCTATTGCCATCCTGTCTTCCTCGTATCCGCGCTGACGTGATTCTCCACGCGGAAAATACGAGAACCGTGAAAGATGGCGGGGCTGTGAATCCTGCGCATCCGATCCCCAATAAATTAGTACATCGGCTTTATTCCTTATATCTTCCAGCGAACATGTCCTGAACTTTTTGTGAAGGATTCTTTCGATAAGGAGCCCCTGGCAAAATGAGGAAGTATCATCCATAACAGCATTTATTTTTTCGGCAAGCCGGATGCCTTTTATCTGTGCTTCACATGTTGAGTTATCCCAGCCGAAAAGCATAGGTGTCCTGGCATCTTTGATAATCCGGGCGGCTTTCCTGATGGAACTTTCTATGTCGGTCGGCTTTTGGGCTATGGAAGGAACCAGCCTGTTCGTACAGCCCTTCATTCTTGCAGCTCCGCGTCTGCATGTGTTCTTTGTCTCTTTTATCCTGTTATTCTCGACAATTACTTCAATGTCGTCGCATAAAAGCGCGCATCCTGTGCATGTGACCATAAATATCCCTATACAACCTCTACCTCTATACAAACTCTATTGCGCCTGCCGGGCAAGGATCTATGCAGGCATAACATAATACCCTGTTTTTCCCAAAGCGTCGGCATTCTTTAATATTCGAAGCCACGACTTTCCCATCAACCACTCTGAAAATCACTTTATCATTGGTAGGGGCGCACCCCATGGCTGCGCCGTGCGGGTCATTTGCTACGTCCACGGGGCATGCCACCACACAATTTCCACAGCCGGTGCATAATTCAGGATGTACTATCATTCCTGTTTCCTCGGCTCCGGCAGATGGCAGAAGAAGTGATTCGAGTTTCTCTTTTTGAGTCTTGAATTTCGCTTCAAGAATAGGTGTGCATTCTGCCACGTTCTTTTTTCTTCCAAGCAAAGCAACTGCATACGCCATACAGGTAGATTCCCCGCATTTCTTGCAGTTAGTTTTGGGTAAGAGCTGATATAGCTCCATAACTGTAACCATAGGCTGAGAATTGAGATTATATAGGGATATATTTTATGGCTTGCTATTTTAAAGTGTTGATTTTCGCAAAGTAATAAACTTTTTAACAATAACAAAAAATCTGATTTCTGAAAGTAAAAAATATAAATAGTATGAATCACTAATAATAATATTATGAAAGTAGTTTTCAGAATTATTGGCTCCGAAGAAGATCTCAAAGATATTGAAGGAAAAGAAGAGAATGTACATTTCTGTTTCAGGCCATCTGAAAAAAACATATTTGAACTGGTAACAAGAACACCAAAATTAAAAAGGATACAGCTGCCATCATCTTACCAGAAAACAATTTCAAACACCACAAAAACACTTCTAAAAATGAAAAATATAAAACTACTGACCGGGGATATCTGGGGTCACAGGACAGACATTGACAGGTTTGCAGAGATAGAAGTATAAATTCGGGGGAAAAGGAGTTGACTTATTTCTTGATTAAAGTACCAACTATGATCGTCAGTTCCTCAAAGCTATACCGTGCTTTGTTGTTTTCTTCCACATCATAACCAAGTGATTCCATCCTTGATTTTACTTCTTCTACTCCCGTAAATGAGGATACAAGCACCAGGATCCTTCCATTATCAACAAGATGGGAACCGGCATCCTCCAGGAAACGGTTGATTACTTTCCTCCCATCATCTCCGCCGTCCAATGCGATATTGATCCAGTCATTTGTTCTTTCATTCTCATTCGTAGGAAGATAAGGCGGATTGAATATAATAATATCAAACTTACCCCGGATACAGCCTAATAAGTCACCTCTTATTGCTTCGACTCCATTGTCTCTTGTGCATGCTGCCGCATAGGGGTTTATATCGATCCCTATAACCTGTGCATGTGTATTATTCTTAATAACAGCACAGATAACTCCGCTTCCGCATCCCACCTCAAGAACGCTTTCCGATCCTTTTATCTCGGACAGAGAAGCTTCTGCAAGTAATAAGGAATCTTCCGAAGGCTCATAAACAGAGGGATGGATTTTGATTCGTGTATTTTTATATTGAATGAACATCAAATAGTGATGATTGTCTTTTTAATCTGATAAAGCTATATGTCTAAAAATATAATGGATGATAATGATAAACCACAAAAACTCTTAAGTACATAAATGAAGATTAAGGTACAGACATTTGAAAAAATAACAGCATTAAAAAACATGGGTAAATTAAAATATTATGTGAGGCAGTGAGGATTGTAAAAATTCAATGTACTATTCATACCATCGGAGATAATAAATGACCCTGAAGAAAGGAAGTTTTGTAATAGAAGGATTGGAGAACGTTCAGATAAACATAGGTAACGCGGGTGCAGAAGGACAAATTCCCGAAGGGCCTACACCAAGACCTGAGATCATAAGTTTGCGGAACTGGGATTACCGCATACTTGACCGGTATAATCCGGTATATACTCCTACAGGCGATACGTGTGATTTTTGCACATACGGAAAATGCGACCTTACAGGGAATAAGGAGGGCGCGTGCGGTATAGACCTGGAGGGACAGTCGGCACGTCAGGCTCTTTTAACAAGTATTATGGGTTCTGCATGCCATACAGCACACGGGAGACATCTTCTAAATTATCTTATTAAGAAGTACGGCGAGGACTTTCCCCTTGATGTCGGTCCAAGCAACCTGCAAGCACCTCTTACCGAAACAATAATGGGGATACAGCCAAAGACCATAGGAGATTTCCGTCCTGTTCTTGATTATGTGGAAGAGCAGTTAACACAACTGATAGCTACTACAAATACCGGCCAGGAGGGGGCAGCCCGCGACTTTGAATCAAAAGCCCTTCATGCAGGGATGCTTGATCTGCTGGGTATGGAGGTCGCCGATATCATTCAGATTTCATGCATGGGATTTCCCAAATCCGATGAAAAAGCCCCGATGGCCGAAATCGGGATGGGAATACTTGATCCCAAAAAACCCGTTGTTATCTGCGTGGGGCATAATATTGCGGCTCCGGCATATATTCTTGATTATATGGATAAGAACGGGCAATTCGATAAAATTGAGATCGCAGGCCTGTGCTGTACCGCCCATGACATGACACGTTATAATAAATCTGCAAAAATCATCGGTTCCATGAGCAAGGAACTTAAATATATCAGGTCCGGAATACCCGATGTGCTGGTTACTGATGAACAGTGCGTCAGGGCGGATATATTGAGAGAAGCACAGAAACTTCATATCCCTGTAATTGCCACGAACGAAAAAATCACATACGGATTACCGGACAGGTCAAATGACAGCGTGGATGCGATCATCGATGACCTTGTGAGCGGAAAACATCCCGGCGCAGTGCTTCTTGATTTTGAAAAGATCGGGGAACTTGTTCCTAAACTTGCAATGAAGATCGGGCCGATAAGGAAGGCAAAAGGGTTAACTGCGCTTCCTGATGATGAGAATTTCAAGAAACTCGTTGCAAAATGTACAAAATGTCTCCAGTGCACAAAAGATTGTCCCGAGAGCCTTCCTATACCCGATGCAATGGTTGCTGCCGTTAACGGGGACCTTTCGTTGTTCGAGGTGCTCCATGATAAATGCGTGGGATGCGGGCGATGTGATTACAGCTGCCCTGCGGACATCCCGGTATTGAATGTTATAGAGAAAGCTTCACAGCGTGTGATAAGAGAAGAAAAAGGCAAAATGAGGATCGGAAGAGGACAGATCGGAGACCCTGAGATACGTGAGGAAGGCCGTAACCTTGTCCTTGGAACAACGCCGGGAGTACTTGCTTTTGTGGGCTGCGGAAATTATCCGGACGGCACAAAGGATGTTTATGATATAGTTGAAGAGATGATAAAGCGCAGTTATATTATTATTTCTTCAGGCTGTTCTGCCATGGATATAGGGATGTTCAAAGATAAAGACGGAAAGACCCTTTATGAGCGCTATCCCGGAAGATTCGTCAAAGGCAATCTCCTCAATACCGGTTCCTGCGTTTCAAATGCCCACATAGCTGCAACGACTATAAAAGTGGCTTCGATATTTGCAGGAAGAAAGACAAAAGGCAACTGGGAAGAGATCGCTGATTACGTCCTTAACAGGGTTGGGGCGGTTGGGATAGCATGGGGAGCTTACTCACAGAAAGCATTTGCTATCGGAACAGGCTGTAACAGGCTTGGCATCCCGGTTGTTGTCGGGCCTCACGGGACAAAATACAGGAGAGCTTTTATCGGGAAACCTTATAAGAAAGAGGACTGGAATGTACTGGATGGAAGAGACGGCTCGGTTGTCAATGTCGAGCCTGCACCTGAACACCTGATGATAACAGCAGAAACAAAGGATGAGGTTATGCCGCTTCTTGCCAAGCTCTGTTTCAGGCCAAGCGATAACAGCCTTGGGCGGGCTATCAAACTGACCCATTATATTGAACTCAGTGAAAAATACTTAAAAAAGCTCCCGGATGACTGGCATGTTTATGTGCGAAATGAAGCAGATCTGCCTGTAGCAAAAAGAGAGCCTCTCATGAAGTTGCTGGAAGAGAAGGGATGGAAGATAGACTGGGAAAAGAAGAAGATAATTGAAGGACCGCTTCGCAAGGTTGATGTATCATTCCAGCCCACTAATGTTCCCCGCCTGTGCAAGGAGGTTGTGAAATGAACGCGAAGAGCCAGGCTAAACCTGTTGAAAAACAGGAGGTAAAAGTCATAGATACCACACGGGGAGCCGTACCTTTTAATACCGGGAATATTCCCGGTCCGAAAATGGCGCGCGCGGTAATGCCTGCGATACCGGGAAAGATGCTTGCAAAGGCCAGGCGCCCCCTGCTGATAGTGGGTTCTGAAATTGATGATAAGGATGTTCTTGCAAGAGTTGTTACAATGGGAAAAGCCGGGATGCAGATTGCTTCGGTAGGAGACTCGTATAAATACCTGGCAGATAAGGGACTTGATGCACATTATGCGAATATGCATGCTCTGGCATCATATCTTTGTGATCCCGGATGGCCGGGATTTGATGGAAAAGGCGGGTACGACCTGGTAGTGTTTTTCGGAATAACCTACTATTACGCATCCCAGGCTATATCAGCGCTTAAAAATTTCTCAAATATTAAAGTAATATCGATCGATAAATACTATCATCCGAATGCTGATATGTCATTCGGTAATCTCAGGAAGGATGTGTTCATCGCAGCACTTGATGAAGTCATAGCTCAGTTACCAAAAAAATAAATACAAAGTATAAAAAGGACGATAATCATGGCAAACGAATTTCCCTTTGAAATCTCACCCATGTTCGAGGGTGAGCGTGTACGAAAAGACGATATGTTTGTTGAACTGGCAGGTCCCAAATCGCGTGGATTTGAGCTTGTAAGGGCAGCAGGATCAGATGAGATAGAGGACGGAAAATTTACGCTCATCGGCCCCGACCTCTCACAGATGCAGGAAGGATCGCGCCATCCTTATGCGATGATATACCGAATTGCAGGTAAGCTGGTAGAAACGGACCTTGAAGCCATTGTGGAACGAAGAAACCATGATTTCCAGAATTATATACAGGGATACATGCATTTAAACCAGCGTTATGATGTCTGGGTGAGAATTAACAAGGATGCGATCAAAAAAGGGTTAAAGTCTTTTGAGCAGATAGCCAAAGCCACAATGATGCTTTTCAAGAACGAGCTGTCTTTTATCGAAAAAATCGAAGCTACCTACATAACTGACGCGGATGAAGTTGAAAAACTAAGAGCTGAAGCCATAAAGATATACGAGGCAAGAGATGCAAGAACACGCGGACTCCATGATGAGGATGTGGATGTGTTCTACGGCTGCACATTGTGCCAGAGTTTTGCCCCTACAAATGCATGCGTTGTTACACCTGACAGGATATCCCTTTGCGGTGCTATCAACTGGTTTGATGGCCGTGCCGCAGCCAAAGTCGATCCCGAAGGACCGCAGTTCGCTATTCCGAAAGGGGAAGTGATCGACCCGGTAGGAGGAGAATATTCAGGCGTTAACGAGAAGGCCGTAGCACTATCGGGCGGTGAATATTCACGTATCAAGATACATTCTTTCTTCGAGTATCCCCATACAAGCTGCGGCTGCTTTGAAGTTGTAGGATTTTATATTCCCGAAGTGGACGGAATAGGATGGGTTGACAGGGATTTTACAGGCATTGCCCCGAATGGCCTGGCTTTCTCAACTATGGCAGGGCAAACTGGCGGCGGTAAGCAGATCATCGGTTTCCTGGGTGTTGGCGTGAATTATTTCCGCTCTCCAAAATTCATACAGCCTGATGGCGGGTGGAACCGCGTTGTGTGGATGCCCAAAAATCTGAAAGAAAAGATAAAAGCAGACATCCCTCCCGAACTTGTGGATAAATTGCCCACCGAGGAGAACGTTGCTGATCTTAAGACCCTGAAAGATTTTCTTGAGAAAAATCAGCATCCTGTAATGCAGCGCTGGACAAAGGAAGAAGCAGCTCCCGAAGCAGATGCGGTATCCGAAATGCCGGCGACAGCGCCCGAATGGTCAATGCCTGCACCTTCAATGCCTGCCGGTATGCCCATGATGCCCATGCAATTCGGCACAGAGGGAGTAAAGCTGAGTTTCAAGAACGCCAGGATTTCAATAGGCCGCATCGTGTTCAAGAGCAAAGAGAAATAAGTGCGCAAACTGATCTTTGCGCTCTTTGCTGCTAATTAATTTCCCCTATCGAAGCTCGCTTCATTAATACAAGATCGCCTGCATCAGCAAACTGTCCATTGTTGTTCAGGTCATATCTGGAACCTGCTGTGATCTCCCCAATAGAAGTTCGCTTCATCAGCACCAGATCACCTGCGTCTGCAGGTATTCCGTTATTGTTCAGATCATCTTTCAACCAGAGCATTAAATTTATTTCCCTGGTTTTGCTGGCATTCAGGGTTATACTGGTTGAATTCTCAAAGAACGGGGTCCGGGAGGTATTTACTGAATAATTACCCTCTTGAATAGCTGAAATGCTGTAGGATCCTGAGTTATCAGTAGTTGCTGAAGCTATTATTGTGCCTGTTATATTGGTCAGATTAACTGATACGCCTGGAATTCCTGTCCCATTGTTTGAATATGTTACTATCCCGATTATTCCGCCATTTGGAAGCACTGAATAACTGGTTGAATTATATACAAGCGGAAGGTAGTCAATATTGTTGCTATCAAGGGTATATTGGGCGTCGCAGATTCCATCTTTATCAACATCCATGCAGGTCTGATTGGATTTTGCCCAGGAATTACCGCCAAGATAAGGGCCGCCCATGATGTTCGTACCATTTGCTCTGGTTACATTCCATTTGTTTGAAGAATTATTATATATCTCAAAGTTTTTGAAATTGTTGAAAATATTGTTATAAATTGTATTGCCAGAACCCTCCAGATCGATGCCGATGAGACTATTATTCAATATTTTATTGCCACTTAGCGTATTGGCAGAACCTCTAAGAATAACGCCATATTTGTTTTCCGAGATTTTATTGTTTTTAATTAAATTGTTATTCGAAACAACATCAATGCCACCGCTACGCGGGATAGCAAAACTCCATCCGCCCGTAACAGTAAACCCGTCAAGTGTGCTATTCTCTGACTGCAGGGTAACAGCATTACCAGGCCCGTAATGAATACAGAAATAATCCATACAACCTATAGATGCATCTATGATAGGCTTACCACCGCCAGTATCAATGCCTTTGAGAATAAGTCGCTTGTTAACAGACACCCCGCCATAAGTGCCGCTGTAAACAAGAATAGCATCCCCATCACTTGCATTATCTACCGCATCCTGAATGCTCGTATAATCCACACCGTTGTTATCATCCACAGTAAGCATTTTTGCACCGGCATTAACTACAAATATTGTCTTATTCCCAACTATCGTGTTATCGCCTTTTGATTCTACCAAATACTCTCCGGTAGTTATCGGAGTCCAGTTTATCAGGATAGTCTCTTTGCGTCCCCCTTTTAACGTACCATTACCCGTATGAACTATTGAATTATCATCTTTTCTTGTAATTGATATATTGTACGGGCTGCCAATGTTGAAATTCCTGTAATCTACATTGAGAATATATATTGTTGATTGATTGACTACCGGTGTTCCTGATAAATTAATAATTACAGTCGGGAATTTATGTGCATATGCAAGCGGCAGGTAGTCGATATTGTTGCTATCAATGGCATAAGATGAATCACATATTCCATCATTGTTAACATCTTCGCAGGTCTGGCTAAAGGCCGTACCGCCCGGATTAGCCCAGACGTTGCCGCCACGATAAGGGCCTCCGCTGATGTTTATGCCGTTTGTTGTAATGTTCCATTTGTTGTAACCGATCTGAAAAATCCTAAGGTTATTGGTGTTGTTAAAAAAATTATTATAAATGTTGTTATCACCGGACCTGTATAAATAAATGCCCGCAGAGTTATTTAGGGCAGTGTTATTGACCAGTGTATTGTTGCTGGAACCCCCAAGATAGATGCCTTCCCTGTTGTTCGAGATATTGTTTCCGTTCAGCATGTTATTGGTGGAGGAGGCCAGGATTATGCCCCTGCCGTTGTCCAGAATACTATTGTTGATCAGTGTGTTGTTTCCGGAAGAAGAAACTAAAATACCTTCCTGACTATCAGATACGTTATTGTTATCGATAAGTGTGTTGTTGCTGTTTGACAGATAGATACCGTTGTAGTTATCTGATGCATTATTGCCGATCAATTTATTGTCGCTGCTGTTGAATAGATTTATGGCATAACCGGAGACCCTGCTCGTTTTAACATTATTGCCAATCAGTGTGGTGTTACCGGAATAGTACAGATAAATGCCCCCGTTGTTCGAAATATCGTTGCTGCTCAGCGTGCTGTTGCTGGAAAAGTACAGATAAATGCCATAATCGAACGTCGATGCATTTACAACTGTAAAACCTTCAAGCGTGCTGTTCCCTGCATCCAAAGTTATTGCATTGCCGCTTCCCATTGCATTTACGACCGGCTTACCCCAACCAGTATCTATGCCTTTCAGAATAAGCGGCTTTTTCACATCTACATTTTCATAATAAGTCCCGCTGTAAACCAGGACCGTATCACCTTCACTCGCATTATCTATCCCGTCCTGAATATTTATATAATCTGCGTCGCCGCTTGCGTTTACTGTCAGTGTTGCCGCACCTGCGCTGCCAGCAAACAATAGGACTGCCAGCGTCGTCATTTCAAAAGCTACTATGAGCCAACCATTGGAAAATTGAAAATATCTCATTTTTGCCACTCCATTTCATAGAGAAACAATGTATCTGGTAATAAAACTTACTAAGCGAACTTGATCACCTCAGTGGATATTCTTTTTCCGTTCTTCTGTCCACATAACAATGCCCCGAAATGAGTGCAGGAACAGCGCCTATTGCAGTACAGGTTTCAAGTGAGACCCTTTTTGATGTTATATCAAGATGATATTGTGCCATTTCAAATATATCCGGAGGAAGCCCTTTATGGCCCAACCCCATAAGGAAGAGAAATGATTTTTTTCTAATTATATATTCAGAAAGGGCAGGGATCAGGATCTCTTTTTTTTTATCAGGATGTGAAGTTGTTACTACAGGCGAGCCGAATTGAGGCTGGAATCCTTTTTCAGGCAGATCAAATGCAAAGAACCTGCCTGCACCAAAAAGCTCTGCAAGATATTTTCCGGACTCACCGATCGTTGTTTTTTCTTTTACGAAATCCACAAGTTCCCCTGCGTTCATCCTGAAAGGATAATCAAAAAGCGCAAGATTAAAGCCAAATGCATAAGCGACAGGCGCTGCCCTTGCAATACTTCGGTAATGGGCTTCGTGGATTTTTATTTTATCGTAGGTATTCACGATTCCAAGCGTTAGCATAGTTCAAGAAATAATTATAGATCCAGATACGTATACCTGTTCATGACATTCTTATAATTATTTATAATTTCTTCAGCCTCTGATTTTGATAATCCGCTCTCTATCACTGCCTGATTCACTTCTGATTCAAATCCCGCAAGAAGATAACTATTATTATATTTTACATATCCAAGGACATCGCAATTCCTGTCACCATACACGATTTGTTTGATGTGCCATCCGCCGCTCTCATCAACAATGATATGCGCTTCATTTGCCGAGCCGAACAGATTGTGATAATCGCCAATGGTATCCTGGTATGCGCCAATCAAAAGGAAAGCAAGGTAGTACGATCCGTTATTCAACTCATGGAGTTCAAGAATTTCTTTTACGTCCTTTAAATCCACGAATTTATCGATCTCGCCATCAGAGTCGCATGTTATATCAACTATAGTACCATATTCTGTGGGTTTTTCATTGTTCCTGCTGACAGGGACGACCGGGAATAATTGTTTTATTGCCCAGAAATCGGGAACGGATTGGAAAACCGAGAAATTTCCGATGTATTTTTTTGAAAGAAGCTTGTTCAGGTCATCGAAATCATCGGATTTGTTCTGCGTTTCCTTTGCAAACCCGACAGCTTTTTCACAAATACGCCAGAAAAGGATCTCCCCCATTGATTTATCTTCCAGTTCAATTTCACCGAGATTAAACAGGGAAAGAAGTTCTTCACGGTGAAGCAGGGCGTCATGATAAAACTCTACGTAGTTTTTTATATTTATTTCTTTGAGCGCGTCATATAATTCAGTTATGATATGGGGCTCATTTCCGCGAAGTTCAACAGGTTTATTCAAACCGCCGTTCTTATTTCCTTTGATATTAATTACAAGGATAGAATGATACGAGGAAATTGCACGGCCGCTTTCGGATATTATTATAGGGTGAGAAACATTTTCTTCATCGCATACTTCTTTCAGTGAATAGACCACATTGTTTGCATATTCCTGGATTGTATAATTGGCGCTGGCATCGGATGAAGTCTTGCTGCCGTCATAATCAATTCCGAGACCCCCGCCGATATTGAAATATTTCACATTTATATGCTTTACTTTTATTTTGGCATATACCCTGGCAGCCTCTTTTACAGCTTTCTGGATTCTCCTTATCTCCGTTATCTGGGAGCCTATATGGAAATGAAGCATCTGGAGCTGGTCGATCATATTGTATTCTCGGATGATCTTTATGCATTCCAGTATCTCTGTAGTTGAAAGACCGAATTTTGCAGATTCTCCGCCTGATTCAGCCCATTTACCGCTGCCCTTTGAGTAAAGTTTAGCCCGTATGCCGATTATCGGTTTCACGTTCAATTGTTTTGCTATTTCAAGCAGGCGTTTTGTTTCGCTGAACTCATCGATGACTATAACAACTTTATTGTTCAATTTGATTGCATTTAAAGCAAGATGCAGGTATTCGTCATCCTTGAATCCGTTGCAGATAAGAAGCGCATCGTTGCTTAAATCAAAGGACAGTGCTGCCAGCAATTCCGCCTTTGTCCCGACTTCCAGTCCCATATTATATTTCTTACCCGACTTGACAATCTCTTCAATCACTTCTTTTCTCTGGTTCACTTTCATGGGAAAAATTCCCTGGTAAGTGCTATTATATTTATATTCTGATATTGAATTTGAAAAAGCGCCGTTTAATGCTTTAATCTGTGATTCAAGGATTTGCGGGAACCTGAATAATATCGGAAAATTTATTTTTTTAGATACAAGATTATCAACTACATTTTTAAGGTCGATGACCCGGGTATCACTTTTGAACGGTTTGACAATTAAATTCCCATTTTTATTAAAAGAGAAAAACCCGCTTCCCCAACGCTCTATACCATAAATTTCTATAGCATCCTCAATTTTCCACATTTTATTAGAATTCACGTCCTGTTAATGATAAAATCCAGCAAAAGAATACTTTATGAGGTTTAAAGTTTTCCATCGGGCAACATAAAATATATAATTTAATATATTATGCATTAATTTAATTCCCTGTGCAGATAATCGAATACATATATCCTTCCGGGTTTGCAGATATCCAGGTAAATAAAATAATTATCATGTAGCTGATTAAGGCCATGAGGCCAGGAATTCTGACAATTTTAATTAAAATCATAATATTACTTTATTTTCAGATATAATAAAGTTAACTCATAATGCTTATCATAATGATGCAAAACGCACTATATTTACGATTTTTTTATTGCATTATTCAGGAATGTCGTAGATAACGATGGGATATTGCAGAGAGAGTTAATTCTAAAAACAGGTTTTTCAGAGCCAAAGGTCAGCAGGCTTCTTGATAAAGCTGAAAGGAGAGGATTAGTAATACGCCAGAGGGATGGTATGGGAAACAGGATATTCCTGAAAAAAAATTAGCATGGGCTTAATCCTATTGCCCTACTCCAGCCCGAAGTGTTTCACATTCCAGTCTGCTATTGCCTGTATCTTCTTGATATCTTCAGTCCTTCCTTCCATGGTGAAAAGATGCTTGAAGCGTCCCTGGACTTTCAGGTACTCCTCAACAGGTTTCCTGTTTTTGATCTTCCTTACGCCTGTTATCTCGCCATTTTCCATTTCATACAGGGGCCACATTGCGGTCTCTACTGCTAATTTACCCACCTCTATGGTCTTTGAACCCTCAAATTTCCATCCTGTGCAGCATGGGGCATGAACATGAACATATGTTGGACCTTTTACCTGGGCCGCTTTTTTCACTTTTTTCATCATGTCAGGAGCATAAGCGACAGAAGCTGTTGCCACATAAGGCGACCCGTGAGCCGCTATTATCGCAGGCATGTTCTTTTTATGCTGGGGATTTCCAATAGAGACTTTGCCGGCAGGGCTTGTGGTTGTGCTTGCATATAATGGAGTGGCGCCGCTTCGCTGGATACCGGTGTTCATATAGGCCTCATTATCAACACAGATATAGGTAATATCATGTCCGCGCTCAAATGCGCCTGATATTGCCTGTAAGCCGATATCAAGCGTAGCACCGTCTCCGCCTATTGCGACGATCTTGGTGTTATTTTTTTTGCCGAGCGCTTTTAGCGCGGCCTCAACGCCCGAAGCAACAGCTGCAGCGTTCTCAAAAAGAGAATGCACCCACGGCACGCCCCATGCGGATTCGGGATAAGGCGTAGTAAACACTTCAAGACATCCTGTCGGACTGACAACTATAACATCCTCGCCAAGCGCATCAAGCACAAATTTTCCTGCAAGGGCATCGCAGCAACCTGCACAGCCGCGATGGCCGGGTTTTAACAGGCTCATGCCAGGTCCTCCCGCAGATCGGCGAATTCGCTTTCTACAAAGATACCTTTTTCAACCAGTTTTGCCTTGTTGATAATTTTCTTGATCATATGTATGGGAATATCGCGCCCCCCGTGGCCGAGCATAAAGCCGATAACAGGCACTCTATTATCTGTATTGTGAAGACATGCCTTGACTTCTGTGCAAAGTGCTCCTTCATTCTTCCCCACTGAAATATTCTTATCAAGAGTTATAACTATTTTCGCATTCTTCAGTGCTTTCCTTATAGCATCTGTCGGGAACGGCCTGAAAGACCTTACTTTGAGAAGTCCGACACTTTCTCCTGCTGTTCTAAGTTCATCTATGGTATCTTTTACAGTTCCAATAACCGAACCCATTGCCATGATGACTATCTCAGCGTCGTCAAGTACATAACCATCTATAAGCCCGCCGTAATATCTTCCATAGATGTCCCTGAATTCATTTGCGATCTCTTCTATTTTCTCAAGGGCCGCACCCATGGCTTTTTCCTGTTTGTAACGGAACTCCGTGTATGTGCTGGGATCGGCAAATGCCCCGAACGACATCGGATTTTTCGGGTCAAGAATGAATTCGGGATTATAAGCCGGCAGGAATTCGTCAGTGAGGCTCTGCTCAAGCAAAATTACGGGTTCGTAAACATGTGAAAGGATAAACCCGTCCATGCAGGACATCGCGGGAAGCAAAACATCCTCATCCTCGGCAAGCTTGTAGAGCTGAGGGGTCATATCTGCCGACTCCTGGACATCTTCTGCATAGAGCTGTATCCAGCCCGTATCCCTTTGTGAGATAGAGTCCTGCTGGTCATTCCATATATTGATGGGAGCTGAAAGCGCACGGTTCACAACTGTCATGACAATGGGCAGTCTCATACCAGAGGCATTGAACAATGCTTCATGCATAAGCGCTAACCCCTGCGAAGTGGTGGAGGAATATGTCCTTGCTCCTGCCGTGCTTGCCCCTATTAATGCGGATATGGCTGAGAATTCTGATTCCACGTTTATGTATTCGCAATCCATCTCGCCATCGGCAGCAAATTGTGCCAGGTCTTCCACAATATGCGTCTGGGGAGTGATAGGATATGCCGATATTACATTTGGCCTGCATATCTTGACAGCATGAGCGACGGCATACGACCCCTCTACAACGACCATGTTCTTTCTCATTTTCCCTCCAGTACCATGACGATGGCTTTCTTCGGGCACTCATTAGCGCAGATGCCGCAGCCTTTACAGTATTCATAATCAGGCTCAAAATAGCCATTTTCCAGTTTATACACGACCCCCTCGGGACAATACATCGCACATATTCCGCATTTACTGCACAGCTTATGATCAAAAACCGGCATGAATGAACGCCATGCTCCGGTCTTATTGGCACGCGTGCTTCCCGGTTTGGTCACTGTCTTGATTATGAGTTTCATCGCTGGTCCTCCATAAGGTCATAAGCGGCCTGGATAGCTTTCGAATTTTTCTCACCGACTTTGCCCGGGAAGCGCTCCATAACCGCATTTTTAATGGATTCCGGGTTGATAAGTCCTGAGACTCCGGCAAAAGCACCGGCAAGGATAGTGTTAACAATGGGTTTTCCTATGATGTCCATTGCAAGTTTTGTGGCATCAAGCGTTTTAATTTTAGCTTTTGAATTCAAATTGAAAGATGCAGGGTTTTTTTCCGTGTTTATTAGAATAAATCCATCAGGCTTGGCCCCGGCGGCGATGTTAACTACATCAACGAGCGTTGCATCCTGTACTATCACATAATCCGGTTCATATATCTGGCTCCGTAAGCGTATGGGCTTGTCATCGAGACGCACAAATGCAGTTACCGGAGCGCCTCTTCTCTCAACGCCAAACGCAGGGAAGGCCTGGCTATATTTCCCATCCTCAAATGCGGCAACAGCCAGGAGTTCAGCTGCAGTCACGGAACCCTGCCCACCGCGCCCATGTATTCGTATTTCCTTCATTTCCTTTCTCCATAAATATAATAGACCATATATTATTTTTTAATAATTTTTTAACAATCAATCGTGATGAATGCATCAACAATTGCATTAAGGTATTTATTCTTTACGAATTCAGCTTCATTTTACCAGTACCTTGATCTTTTTAGCCGTATCCACGACCCTGTCAAAGAAAATTTTCTCAGTATCAAGAGGTCCGGGATGGGCTTCAGGATGATACTGGACTGATATTATGTCAAGATCCCTGTGTTCAATTCCTTCAACGGTTTTGTCGTTGGTATTGAACTGTGTGATCGAGATCTCTTTCTTGTCAATACTTGATTCGTCAACCGCATAGCCGTGATTCTGTGATGTGATATATACCGTACCCCGTTTCAGGTCCTTGACAGGCTGGTTCGCACCGCGGTGGCCGAATTTCATTTTATAAGTTTGCGCCCCAAGGGCAAGTGATATGATCTGGTGGCCAAGACAGATCCCGAAGATAGGAAGCTGCCCTGCAAGCTCTTTTACAACAGATATCCCGTTTACCGCCTGCTGCGGGTCGCCGGGTCCATTGGAAAGAAGTATTGCATCAGGTTCGTAATTCATTATCTCTTTGACCGAGGTGGTTGCAGGAACTACAGTGACATTGATTCCCCTGCTATTCAGGCTCTTGAGGATATTTCTCTTTACGCCAAAATCCATTACTACAATATTATCGCCGTCTTTTTGACCTTTCATTTGATACGGTTGTTTGCATGTTACTTTGCCTATCAGGTTAAGATGGCCAATATCTGCCTGTTCCCTTGCAAGCCTTACAGCCTCTTTACCATCATCACTATCTGTGATTATCGCGGCTTTCATGGTTCCATGTTCCCTTGTTTTAATAGTGAGCATACGTGTGTCGATGCCCATTATTCCGGATTTTCCTTCATCCTTTAAATATTCAAATATGGAACGCCTGGACATATGATGCGATGGATGGTCGCAGGCTTCCCGAACGACAAGCCCTTCAGCCTGCATACAATCTGATTGGAAAGCCTCACCGCTTATACCATAGTTTCCGATAAGCGGATATGTGAACATCAATATCTGGCCTTTATAAGATGGGTCTGTCAGTGCTTCCTCATATCCGGTGTACTGGGTCGTAAAAACAAGCTCGCCCCGGACAATTCCCTCTACACCAAGCCCTTCACCTATCACGAATGTACCATCTTCAAGCCCAAGTACTGCTTTCATGGGAGCTTAACTGTAAAAGCATCGTAAATAGATTGCGCAATTAGAGATTATATCACAATCTTGTTGAAATATTCAATTTTTTATAGCAATAGACTATTAATAAAACGTAAATGAATATTCATAAACATGAGAAAAAGTGAAATAATCATCTTTGGAATAATAATTCTATCTTTCGCTGTTGGTATCTATTATTATCCTCAAATGCCAGAAAAAATGGCATCTCACTGGAACGCTCAAGGGCAAGTTGACGGATATATGTCGAAGTTCTGGGGTTTATTTCTTATGCCGATTATTTCATTGGGAATGTTATTACTCTTTATCTTAATACCCAGGATAGACCCGTTAAGATCCAATATCCGGCAATTCAGAAAATACTATGATGGATTTGTAGTTTTGATAATGGTTTTTCTATTTTATCTGTATCTTCTGACAATTTTCTGGAACTCCGGATATACATTCAATATGATTACTTTTCTATCCCCTGCTTTTGCGATATTATTTTATTATGCCGGGATCTTAATTGAAAACGCCAGGAGGAACTGGTTTATTGGAATAAGAACACCCTGGACGTTAAGTAGTGATAAGGTATGGGATAAAACCCATAAAATTGGCGGTAAGCTGTTCAAGATTGCCGGAATATTGGCTCTTTTAGCAATATTTTTTGAGAGGTATGCAATATTGATTATTATTGTTCCTGTGATTTTAGTTTCTATCTATACCGTTGTGTACTCATATTTTGAATATCAGAAAGAAATGTGATGAAAAAAATGAGGGATAAGAGTTTTTTGTTATAGGGAGTCTTGCCAGCTTCGGAGCGATAGATGACTGAAGTTACGATTATTCCATTTAAGCATCCAATTCTTATCAGCTTCTCTGAACAATCCGATTATGAGAAAAACAAAACACGAATAAAGCGGATAATAAAAACCAAACATAAGCTCAACAAGTTCGTTTTTGCTACAGGCGAATGGTTCAATGAAAATGATACCGAAAGATCCATTGTTGTAAAACGGTTTACCGATGAAAAAGGTTACACAAACGCATTGCTGTTCAAAGGAAGCCAACAGTTGGTGGAAGATGTAAAAGCTCTGCTTAATTCTCTAGAAATGAAATATGAAGAAAAAGAAGTTCCTGAACAGGAATTACAAGAACGAGAACCTGAACAAGAACTATCTAAACCAGAGACTCCTCCAACTGCCTCAAAAGCTCCTGCAACTGAAATAACTCGAGAGGAAATTTTAAAGTTGCACAAAGAAATAGAAAACTGTGCATACAAAAATTATGCATCAGGAAGGATAAGGGATTATAATGCTGAGATTGATATGAAAGTCAGATCAGGACTGCTCGATGAAGAGGAAGCAATTAAAATGAAAGGAGATTTCTCAGGAAAAATGGATAGTTTTATTCATAAGTGGTCTGAGGCTGGTGAAAAATGGTTAAAAGAGAGGCTTGGTGAACTAAGTTTAAAAGAGGCTGAACCTGAAGAAGATTTTAGGGTATCTGAAAAGCCAAAAGAGCTTGAGCCGATAAAGGCAAAGAAAAAAGCTCGCAAGAACGTGAAAAGATGAAAATAATTTTGTAATTATTAATGTTACATCTATTGAATTTCATGTTAAATCCCGCCAGCTGCGGCGCATCCGTTGGGGTCTGGGATCGCAATCCCAGCGCCCATTCAACCCTATCTTCACAGCTTCATTCCAGGGACGGATTGGTTACCTTCGCTTGAGGCGATGATTATCGTTTTCCTGGATGAAATCCCTCTTCTTGTGATAATTACTGACGCCAGCGCCATGCTAGAAGCAGCAACATAAATGTAAACATAACGGAAGAGAACGGTGCCGCCTTCTCCGGAGCGCCAGTTCCTGTTATTTCCGGCGCTTCGGTTGTGGCGGCGGCGCCTGTGTACTGCTCGTCGAGGATGTAGGGGTTGGCGACGGTGAATTCAATATTTTTTTCACCTTTAATTTTGCCTTTTTCTATTTTTGTAAATTGAACAAAGATGTTTATGGGTGCATTGCCATTTTTCCATGCACCATTTGGTTTTAGTTTCCAAGCGATTGTTTTTGACCAACCTGGTAATATGTTAAGATTATCATCTCTACTACCAATTTTTATACCATCTAACACTTCATAAGATTCTGTTACCAATGGATTTGTCAGTTTTATGATAAGATGCGCACTAATATTTGAATATACAATAACCTTAATGTCAGATGCCTCACCAATTTTTAAATTAACATTTTTAACCGTTGCCTCTTGGCCATTAAACCATGCTATTACACTGCCATACTCATTTTCTGTCGGCACGGCACCAGCTAATTGAATTGAGGCGATTAAACAAATAATTATAATGCTTTTTATTAAATTGTTCATGGATTTACCTTAAAATTATTATCAAAATTGGTTTCTTCAAATACATGTTGTGGATCATCTCCTACAAATTTTCCAGGGGGTACGATTATGAAAGTACCAGTTGTAAAATTAAATTTTATGGGTAAATTGTCTCCAATAGGAAGATTATTATTTACTAAATCAAAAATTGTTCTTTCCTCTCTCACATAGACCTGCGCTTCATGTCCGAAAATCGGATCTGGATGCACCTCATTATCAACATCCTGTGCTTCAAATTTGTTGAATTTTCCCTGTACTTCAATCTTCCATGCGTTCGTAGTCGCTATCCAAGGATCCATAGTTGGAAGAATTGGCAACCCTTGGGAACCAAAAACATTGATACTCCTTATCC
>Ga0172443_1039_pt1 | contig 38626 bp, 43 predicted proteins | sample MayberryNE_Catta_6_FD_114741 | JGI IMG/M metagenome (GOLD analysis project Ga0172443, IMG submission 114741) | reverse complement strand
ATCCCAGTTTTTCTTGAAGTTGTTCCTGGTCAAATTTATTGTTCTTCTCTTCTTGCTGTTCATCAAAAAATGCGAGTAATTTTAATCCCCATCGTATCAGGATATCGACGTTCATATATCGCGATTTTGTCCTTTGGTTTGGTGGTGATAGACATGCCAATGTGGTTTGCTGAACTTTTAATTTGGTTTTGGCAGCAAGTTCCGCGAACTCAAGCCATTTTTGGTCATTCTCAAGTTCATGCTTTAACACGTTTGCAGTTTTATGCTTAATGTCGTAGATGCAGCACACTTCTTTATGATTTTGAAGGAACTTCTTGATACCTTTTGACAAATCAGAACCCTGATCCCCTATTATTTCTCTTGGAATACCGGTCTTCTTGATGGCTTCCTCAAGCTGCTGATAGACAATTTCTCCATTTGATTGTTTCACGGGATAGAGAGAAATAGGTTCAACATCTTCATGTGTAACGCAATTGCCACGAAGTGGTAATGAGTTGAGTCGAATACCAAGAATCACAAAAACTTTTTCTGCACCAATTTGTATCGTATGATCCACAATCCATACCCAATCCTCTGCTTGCTCTTTTGGTCTAGTGAGTTTGTAATAACCCACCCTAAGTAACCAGAGACGGCCTGAATACCATGAAGGGGAAGGCAAAGGTAGATTCAAGAAAGTCATCATGATTTCAAGAACACGGCTAGCACACCGAAAACTCGTTGCTGCAGATAAGACCAATGTGATATAGATCACTATTTGGCCAAGAAAATATTTATGATGGAATGGGACAACATCAAAGGAGTCAACACATATAGGATTTATTGTTTTCTCGGTACAGTTTTTTTTTGATTCTGTTTTTCAATATCGTTTGTTTTATCCTGACTCTTTAGTTTAGCAAGTTCTTCTTGAAGTGATTCTATTTTTATCTTTAAATTCTCTTTGCTATTTTCCAAAAAACGAACTCTATTGGAAAGTTGTTTTGCTCTTGATTTAGCTTTCAAACATTTTTCTTTCCATTGGTCACGGCTTTTCTCAAAAAACTTGGTAAGTTTATGCCGCGGGCTTTTATATTTTGCTTCTTTAACCATCATTATCAGTTAGTATATTGATATACACAATAGATATATCATTTTGTATTGGACAATTTAATTATGAAAGTCAGACATCTTGAAAAAAAGGAACAAAAACGGTAATAGATTTTGACTAAAATATTGCTTGAAAACAGCTATTTTTCATCAGCCCAGATGGAAACTATAAAATTAAAGGGATTCATGAAAATTAAAGATAAGCTTTATGACTAAGTTATCAAATAATGTTAAATCATTCTGAAAAGACTGAAGATGCAAGAAAAACTGAGAGATATAAATATGAATATTACATTGCATAAAATTTCAAAAGAAATGGGGATAAGAGAAGATGAGATCATAACGGGCGGTGTCAGGGCATATATCAGATCGGAACTAGGGAAAATAGAAGCACAGCTTTATTCTCTATATCGCAATTATGGGATAACATCTACCGCAGATCTCGAACATAAAATAGAAAAAGGCACTGTCATAGAATCTGATGTTTTTGAAGACCTTACCAGGATAGACTATCTCGAAGCAGAAAAAAACAAATTGCAGAGACTAATTAAAACAATATAAAATGATAGATGCACTTATAGCAAAACTTGCGCAGCTTGCCGAGATCGAGTTCGCAGATGTGGTAATGGAATATGATATTATTGAAGGAAAGCTCAGGTTATATATAATTGATGAATCTTTTCTTGATGTATGGTTTTCAAGACAAATTATAGGAAGATATGCCTACCACTGGGAGAGAAGACATGTAGATGGTTATGTTTTTAGATGGGATAATGCAAAACATGAAGTTTGGAAAAGTCTCAAAACATTTCCTCACCATTTCCATGACGGTATAGATAATATTGTGCATGAAAGCCTAATAATAAATTTGCAGAGAATCAAGACAATTTGCCATCCCCAAGATTATAAAAAGGAAGTTTGACAGTGTTCCAACCTCAACCCGCCAAAACATCCGAAGATGCCATCATAGTAGAAAACGTCTCCAAGCACTTCCGCATTCCCCACGAAAAGAAAACCCGGCTCTTCGAACACATCGCCACCACCTTAAAAAGAAGCTATTCAACATATCAAAAATTCTGGGCTCTGAAATATGCAAGTTTCAGTACCAGGAGCGTAAGAGTGAGCTTTTTGCAGAATTTAATTAAGGATTTCAAAGTATGTATATATTTGAATCTAAGGAATTAATAAAGAACCTTGTCATAAGCGACCTCAAGACAAAGTATTCGAATTCAGCGCTGGGATTCGCATGGTCGATGCTGAATCCTCTTTTGATGATGCTTGTCTTGTTTTTTGTGTTCAGTAATGTCTTTAAAAACCAGGATAATTTTATCGGATATTTGCTTATAGGAATACTGGCATGGCGTTTTTTTTCTATGGGAACTGCAGTTGCCATGAACTCCATTGTAAGCAGGTCAAACCTTGTTACCAAGATATACATACGAAGGGAAATCCTGACTTTGAGCAGTGTTATTTCAAGCCTGATAAGCTCATTTCTTGAATTCTTAGTGCTCTTACCGCTGTTAATCGTTATGGGGATTAGCCTTTCAAGCACATTCCTTCTCTTTCCATTGATCCATTTCTTATTTCTAATGATAATATATGGAACCGGGCTGATTCTTGCATCACTTTTTGTTTATTACCGGGACTTAAATCAAATATGGGACCTTATTCTTCAAGTCGGGTTCTTTCTTTCACCGATTTTTTATCCATTATCTTATGTACCTCAAAAGTATGCATTCTATTATAATCTAAATCCGGTAACTGTACTGATTAATATGTACAGGGCGATAATCCTGGATGGAGCCCTGCCAAAGATGTATGATTTTATTTATGTTTTTAGTATCGGATTAGTATTACTGTACATTGGAACGGTTATATTTAGAAAATTATCAAGTAGATTTGCAGAAGTAATATGAATATTACTAAAGTATTATAGTCCTGGAACTTGGAGTTTGCTTCAATCTTGTCTTACCTGTGATAATTGGCAGCCCCAATTCTTTGGCAAGCTTTTCTATCTGCGAAATGAATTGCCCGATGACCAGGATGCTCTCACCTGCGTGGTTGTCCAGCAGTTCACACACAAGCTCTTTTTTGCGCTGGTTCTCTGCCGCGATGCGAAACTTAGCACGTTTATCAGCATGGGCATAGTTAAGTTCTTCCTCATAGGTCAATGATTTCAGTGCTTCTTTTATGCCAATATCGGAGAGGAAGAAGTTTTCAAAGATGTCACGAGAGGAGGCCTCTTTGGCAGGAAAACCACGGCTTTTGCAGATTGCCTTAAGATCGGAGTCATTGAGTTCATTTTTGAACATCTGCTTTAACATTATTTGCATATCTATTCCCGAACTAAAAGTTTGGGGCCCGGGTCGGGATTCGAACCCGAGTCGTAGGATCCACAGTCCCATAGGATAACCAGCTACCCCACCCAGGCACCTTGATCAATGATGGGGGTATCCCCCGTAAATGTATCCGTAAATGATAAAGGTTTTGATTCCAATTAAAAAAGCGCCTGAGCAGCCATAAGCGCGTTTTCATAATTGGCAGGATAAGCTTTAAGCTTTATTTTTGCAGTGATGGTATCGGCAGTATTTGCAAGTTTGATCTTTCCTTCAAAAGCAGCCTGTTTATCAAACCTTATATGCATGCAACAGTCATCATCGATCCTGTCACAACATTGGTTTCTCAGTTTTTCAAGTTCAAGTCCCGGCAAACCTGATCTTAAAATATCGATAAAACGGGCGCAGTCTTTACCTTTGATCTGTCCCTGAAGCAGGATGATCGGATTGCCAAAATGACCCTGTGTATGATTCTCAGTTATGTTATTATCTAAAAGAAATAGTGACAGGGCGGTTTTTACCCTGTCATCACTTTCGGTCGAATGGACGCTTGCCCGAAAAGTGGTATAATGGACATTCATTTGCCAGTATTCTGGTGTGATCTCAGGCTGGGTCTTGTTTTCTCGGTTCCTTTGCCCTTTCGTCTCTGGCCCCTGCCTTTCCTGCCCGCGCTTGTCTTTCCTCTGAACACGCGGCCTTTCTGGGTATTATTGCACATCCATCTGAGGTTCTTATCCGCCTTTATCGAGGGGTGGTTAGCATCAACGACTATTACCTCATACCATTTGTGTTTTCCATCCTGGCCTACCCAGTAGCTGTTCAATACCTGCATATTTGGGAACCTGCGTGCAACACGCTCTTCGGCAATGGTCTGGATACTCTTTCCGGGTGTTATCTTATTTACACCCATGTGCTTTGTCCGTCTTCCGCGCTGCCATCTTGATTTTCGCCTGCCGCCGCGTCTTACTCTTACGCGTGCGACAGCAATACCCTGTTTTGCCTTAAAACCAAGGGCTCTTGCCCTGTCAAGTCTTGTCGGATGGTCCAGCCTTGTAACTGCCGGTTCGCGTCTCCAAACCTGCATCCTTTCCCATAAAAGTTCACCGACATCTGATTCGTCGGGTTTTTTCCATGCGTCCCTGATGTACGCGTACATTGATTTCATTTTATTCTCCAATTATGTTTTACGGTTCAGCCTGTAAGGCCACATCCCTGCGGGAAACCACGAATTTTTGACGGAATCCCGCCACTAGTTTTTTTTATTCAGCCTATCGAAATGTTGCCATGCCTTAATATATCTTTCTACAGCCCCATGGGATACCTCAATGCCAGATCACAGTTGCCACATTATTCACAACAATAATTATATAATAGGTATGAGTGATTCAACCCTTAGACAACTAATTGTTGTCGGGGTATGAAATAATTATGGCAGAAATTAGAAATTTTGTATTAAAGGAAAAGAACGGAAAAGAGGCTGGATTATTTACTGCCTTACAACACAATGATGATGATTTGGATTGGGCGTATCGTCCATATCTGTTCACGAACACCAGGACAAACTACGACAGTTCACCTATGGAAGGTGAATTACCTTCATAGCGGTTTCAGACCTATCTGATACAGGCTCATACCTTAACCTATAACTTTGTCTGATTTAGATAATAATATATTAATTTCACTTATGCGTATAATACGCCACAACCTCATCCTCTTTCACGCTGTCAATCCTCACGAACCCGAACCTCTCAAACTGCACAACCCTATCCAGTTCCTTTTCTATCCCGCGCTCTCCGATACCCGAATATTCGCCATCCGGTGAAAGTACCCGCACCTTTTGCCCATCGGCCGGAGCCCAGTGGATAATGCGCGCCTTTTCCTTTTTGACAAGGTCCATATCCGTGCCTATGAATCTGGCAGAGAGGGGAGATAATCCTGTTATCTGGATATTATAAAGGTCTTTCAATCGCAGCCGCTCGCCTTCCTTCAGGTTTTCAACATCGCCCTTGCAGATAAGCACTTTTGTCCCTGCAGGGATCTCCCTGATCCCACCCCTTGAAGGATGAAGAGGCGCCTTTGCTACTCTGGCTTCTCCACCCTCTATCTCAAGTTCAACCGGGTTCCACACAAAAAAATACCTGTTGGCTATAGGGTCAACGATCTTCCTGTTCTCTGCATACAATGTATCAAGGCTGAGACTGATATCGGTCTCACCAAGACCGAGCTCTACCATGAATTTCCTGAGGGCTTCTGGCCGTATGCCTCGCCGCCGAAGCGCCCTGATCGTGGGTACGCGCGGATCATCCCATCCTGTATATGTTCCGTCAGCTATGGCTTTTTTTAAGCCGCTTGTGCTTAATTTACCGAACTCATGTATCTGCACGCGTCCCCAGTGCATGGTTTCGGGGTACTTCCAGCCCATATACTTATAGACATATCTCTGCCGCGTCTCGCTATCAGTAAGGTCTTTGCCCCGGATAATAAGCGTAGTGCCCAGGAGGTGATCTTCAACTGCCCCTTCAAAATCAAGAAGCGGCCAGGTAGTATATTTGTCCCCTACTTCGGGTCTTGGGTGGGGTGTTTTTATAATCCTGAATGCAACCCAGTCCCTTATGGCAGGGTCTTTGTGAGCGATATCCGTCTTTATGCGAAGCACCGCTTCCTGTTCTTCATATTCACCTGAAAGCATCTTTTTCCAGGACACAAGATTCTTCTCCGGATGCTCTTCCCTGTGCGGACAGGCTTTTTTTGCATCCTTTAGCGCCTTGAACTCTTCCTGCTCGCAGAAGCAGACGTATGCCCCCCCTTTCTTAATTAGCTGTTCTGCGACCTCATAATATTTCGGGATCCTGTCTGAAGCTATGACCACTTCATCCGGTTTTGCACCCAGCCATTTACAGTCGTCCAGGTACCAGTCATACGCTTCAAGCATAGGGCGCTTGGTCGCAGGGTCGGTATCATCAAAACGTACGATGAACTTGCCATTGTATTTTTTAGTGTATTCCGAGTTCACCACTATCCCGCGTGAACTTCCTATCGTGGGCGGACCATTGGGGTTCGGAGCGAATCTCATCACCAGCGATCCTTTAATATCAAGCGCCGGAAGACCTTTATCTGGCTCTTTCTTTTCCTTGAGTTCGGCATTTAATTCAGGTGCAATTTTATCCAATTCATGTTCCCACAAATCGGGAGACATCTTGTTTATTTCATCCAGCACTTCTGCAATGAGTGAATTTACTTCTTTTGCCCTTGTCCTGAGTTCCGGTGCTGCCATTACCTTGCCCATTACCGGACCGGCCTGCGGAAGCTTGTTATATTTTACAGCGTTTTGCAGTGCATATTTCTTAATAAGTGTTTTAATATCATCAGTGGTTAACATTGTGATGCCTAAATCATCACCCGGGAATATTAAACTTCTGCGATCAAAGAATCAATAAGGTTTATATTGGTAACATTCATATTCAGGTGAGGTGATAATATGCAGGCTGAGGTTTCAACGCTATTTGGATTAAATATCTACACGGAAAAAGGAGTCTATATCGGAAAAGTAAACGATGTCGTGCTTGAAGTAAATGAGAAAAAAGCTACAGGTCTTGCTGCAACAAAATTAAATCCCAACATGTTCGATTCGGGGAGCAAAGGTGTTGTTGTCCCGTTCAGGTGGGTCACGGCGGTTGGCGACGTTGTTCTCATAAGGCATGTCAAAGACCAGTTCAAGAAAACAGAAGAAATCACAGAAGACTATGAGATCACTCCTGAAGATGAGGATTCACAATAAATCTTGAATGATGATTTTTCAGAAAATGAAATGAAAGAAAGGGAAATATATTCCCAACTCAGGGTTTTCCCTCCTTTTGCAGTAAGGATCGATGGAAGGGGTTTCCGCCGTGCGCTGCTCGGTCTTCAAAAACCATATGATGAAAGATTTGCCCATGCAATGGCGGATTCTATTGTATTATTTTTCAGGGAAAGCGGCCTTAATCCCCTTTTTGCGTTCACTTTCTCGGATGAGATATCTTTCTTTTTCTATGATATGCCCTACAATAACAGGGTCGAGAAAATCGATTCTATTATACCCGGATTTGTATCCTCGGCGCTTACTCTCCTGTTGAAGCCTGAAAAACCGGTATCCTTTGATTCAAGGATCATACTTCTGGGAAAAGAGGATATTTATAAATATCTTTTGTGGAGACAGGCTGAAACCTGGAGAAACCATGTGAGTTCCTACGGATATTACACGCTTCTAAAATCCGGATCAAGCGAAAATGAAGCCGCAATTCGCCTGAAAAACATGAAAGCAAGCGATATCCATGAGCTTGTATTCAGGTATGGAATAAATCTTGCAGAAACCCCGGTCTGGCAGAGATGCGGAATAATGGTTTACAGGGAATCATACGAAAAAACAGGTTTTGATCCCATAAAACAAAAGGAAGTCAAAACTCAAAGAAAAAGAATAATACAGGATTGGGATACCCCCATTTTCAAGACCGGGGAAGGTCTAAAATTCATAAAAAGGATGATATCAGTAAGGTGATAAGCGTCAGCGGTCATAAGACAGTTCTTCCGGCCCAACATTTTCATGCCCTGAAATCCTGTAGCGCATATATTCGACAATAACTGTTTCTGTTATAACAGATAATATCGGGCCGATGAGCAGTCCCTTTGCGCCAAAAATAACAGGGCCTGAAAAAAAACCAATAAGTATCGTTAGAGCGCTTACTCCTGATTTCTTCGCACCCATGTACGGCTGCAAGAAAAACGGTATAAATATTGACAGCACCACTATTCCGAATATCATGATGCCTGATGCCCCAAAAATGTTCCCTGTATAGTACATATAAGCCGCAACGGGAATATAGACCATCCACACGCCAAAAATCGGAAGAAAACCAAATAATCCCGTGAGTATTGCAAGAAGGAATGCATGCGGGGCTCCAAACACATAATATCCTGTAAAAGATGCACCTGTTATTATAATAGAAGTCGTTATGTAGGTCAGGAAAAGGACATCAAAGCCTCTATTGAGTCCTCTCAGAATGCTTGATAAAAAGTGCTCATCTTCGGCAGGAAGGGTTGATGCATAAGCTTTTATAAAGTCAATGATTTTGTGCCCATTCTGCATAAAATGATATGTTGCGTATAAATAAATTACAAATTCAAGAAGGAAAAAAGGAAGACTTTTCACAAAATCTGAGGCAGTGACGATCATTAAGGCAGTAATTTCAGAAGCAATATCCTGGGCGCTGACAAAATATCCAGTATAAGCTCCGAATCCAATTCCTGCAATGACATTTGAAACTGCTGAAATAGCCTCTTTGAATTTATCTCCCAATCCTGCTATTTCCTGGGAAAATATTGCTACATTTGCGGATAGGTACCAGATTGTAAATATGACCGGTAGCCCAATGATAATTACCAGGATTACAAGAGCTATATCATAAGATCGCGTATGAACTTCAAGCCGTTTAACTATTGGCCTTAAAATATATGCTGTGATCACTGAAAGCATGAGGGGGGTTATGAATGGATAAACCAGTATCCCGCCAACGGCAACAGCCGCAATGAAAATAAGCGGATGAGAACGCGATTTACTGAAACCTTTCTTAGATGATTTCATAAATGGTTCTATATCTATATTTTCATTCATATTGCCCTTCTATTAAAATATATGATAAAGTATTTAAGATATTGGAGAGATTGTGGACTGCTTCAAAGTGATTCTTCGGTACTTATGGAAATATTCTCGACTATCTTAATTATAATAGGTCTTATCCTATTCGAAGTCATTGTTAGCATAGATAATGCGGTAATTAACGCCGAAGTGCTTTCAACGATGTCGGCCAAAGCAAGAAGATGGTTCTTAATATACGGCTTGTTCATTGCGGTTTTTGCCATCAGGGGCCTGCTGCCGTGGTTTATCGTATGGGCGACCAATCCGTCCCTCGGACCTATTAATGCTCTCACAGCCACTTTTAGCAATGACCCTGCAATAAAAGAGATGATCGAAAGCTCCTCGCCATTCTTGCTGATCGGAGGGGGCGTTTTTCTTATTTTCCTTTTTTTCCACTGGTTATTCATCGAGGCTAAAAACTATGGTTTGCAGGGAGAGAGATTTTTCCACAAGCATAGTGTATGGTTCTTTGCAATTGTTTCCATTATCCTGCTGATCATAGTATGGTACGCCCTGAAGCAGCATCCATTTATGGCGTTCGGGGCCGTGGTCGGCTCAACAGCATTTTTTATAGTGCATGGTTTCAAACAGAACGCGGAAGTCCGTGAAAAAGAACTCATTGGCGGATCGAGCATGAGTGACTGGAGCAAAATCTTATATCTTGAGGTTATCGATGCAACTTTCTCGATAGATGGTGTGATAGGGGCATTTGCATTTACAATGTCAGTACTGTTAATACTTATCGGCAACGGTATCGGAGCCTTTGTTGTCAGGGAGCTGACGATAAGGAATATTGAAACGGTCAAGAGACTCATATACCTTAAGAATGGTGCGATGTATTCGATCTTTTTCCTGGGCATAATAATGGTTATCGATAGTTTCGGTGCCCACATACCAAACTTTGTATCGCCTGTGGTAACGATAAGTATAGTAGGTTACTTTTTCTATAAGTCAAAGAAATGCCTGTAGTATTGATTCCTGCCGAATTATTGCTACCTTAATTTTGCAGCGATAGCTTTGTACATCTCAAATGCAATGAATATGCTTGAAGCCGCAGCTGCCGGGATTAGCCAATCCTTAAGGGACAAAGGAACTGTCCCGAATGCACCCTGCACCTGCGGGAGATAGACTATTGCAGCCTGGATAAGGATTACTCCTGTAATTGACAGGATAGAAATCCTGTTGGAGAATAAGCCGATCTTGAAAATCGAATGAATATCAGATCTGCAATTAAGGACATTGAAAAGCTGGAAGAAAACAAAAGTTGTAAAAGCTAATGTCTGTGCCTTTTGTTGATCAAGAGAAAGCATGTACGAGAATACACACAGCGTGCCAATAGCCATCATGACGCCAGTTGCGATTATGTAGGCCAGCATTTTATTTGAAAGTATTTGTTCCCGCGTATCCCGCGGAGGTTTTTTCATCGATCCCCTGTCAAGAGGTTCCACGCTGAGGGACAGGGCGGGAGGCCCGTCAACTATTACATTTATCCAGAGAAGCTGTAAAGCGGTAAGTGGAAGTGGGAGGCCGAAGATAGTTCCCATGAAAACCGTCAAAATGGCACCTGTATTGGTAGAAAGCTGGAATCTTAAAAACTTTTTTATGTTTTCATAAATCCCTCTCCCTTCCTCGACTGCATTGACGATCGATTTAAAGTTATCATCAGAAAGTATCATGTCGGAAGCTTCCCTGGCTACATCTGTCCCGCTTATACCCATTGCTATCCCGATATCTGCCTTTTTTAATGCCGGGGCATCATTCACCCCATCTCCTGTCATAGCAACAACATGCCCCTGGCCTTTCAGAGCCTCCACTATTCGCAGCTTGTGCTCCGGTGATACCCTTGCGAATATTATAATATCTTCAACAACCGAACCCAGGTCTCTGAGTGTATCGATCTCCCTGCCTGTGAGTATCTTTGACTCCATGCCCAACTGTTTTCCAATAGCAGCAGCAGTGGAAGGATGATCCCCCGTTATCATGATCACTTTTATTCCGGCATTTCTGCACTTTTGTATTTCCTCCTTAACTTCTTTTCGTGGCGGGTCGATCATTCCCTGAAGGCCAAGAAAAATGAAACCTTTTTCAGAAAATTCCCCGGTGAATTGCTTATACGCAAAACCCAGTACACGTAATGCTTCTCCTGCAAGTTTTTCGTCGGATCTCAGGATATCTTCTTTTTCCTTTTTTGTCAGGCTTATTAATTGTCCGTTCATCAACACGCTATCGCATAAGTCCAGGAGTGTGTCAGGCGCACCTTTTGCGTAGGCTTTATTTCCATGTATGGTGATCATGTATTTTCGCTCGGGAGTGAAGGGGATTTCAGAGGTTCTCGGGCTTTCTTTCTCAAGTTCTTCTTTTAACCATCCTGCTTTTGCTGCACATACAAGAAGTGCTATCTCAGTAGGATCTCCAAAAGATTGTCCCTTTATGCTTGCATCATTGCATAATGCCCCTGATTTTAAAAGAATATCAATATTTACCGGATCTTTTGAGAATTTTCCTTCGGTGGAGTAACCTTCACCGCTGACTTCGATCATATCATAATTTGCATAGATTTTTTTCACAGTCATCTGGTTATATGTGAGAGTGCCGGTTTTATCCGTGCATATTACTGTAGTTGAGCCCAGTGTTTCAACAGAGGGCAGTCTCCTTATCAGTGCGTTCTTTTTTGCCATTCTTTGTATGCCGATGGCTGAAGTTACAGTCACTACTATTGGCAAACCCTCAGGAATAGCCGCAACCGCAAGGCTTACCGTTGTGAGGAACAACTTGAAGATATCTTCTCCCCGTAAAAAACCTGTTATAAATACTACTATGCAGACAAATGCAACTATGTAGCCTATGTGCTTGCTTAACTGTTCAAGCTTTTTCTCAAGAGGCGTGGTTTCTTCTTCAGACTGTATAAGCTCTGCTATCCTTCCTATTTCCGTATTCATTCCCGTAGCTGTTACAACTGCCCTACCCCGCCCGTTCACTATTATCGTTCCCTGGAAAAGCATGTTCCTGCGTTCCCCTATTTGCAGGTCTTCCGCCAGCCACTCGCTTGTTTTCTCTACAGGTATGGATTCGCCGGTGAGAGATGATTCCTGTGCCAGAAGATTCACGGCCTCAATCAATCTCGCATCAGCCGGCACCTTGTCACCGGTTTCAAGAAATATTATGTCTCCAGGCACGATCTTTGCAGATTCTATCTGGGTACGCACCCCGTCCCTCAACACTTTAGCTTTCGGAGATGAGATCCTTTTTAGCGCTTCTATAGATGTTTGGGCTTTGTATTCCTGCGTGAAGCCAAGTGCGGCATTTATCAGAAGTACGATGAATATTGCGATAGCTTCCGTATATTTCTCAATAAATATTTCTATGACTGCAGCGATCAGGAGAATGAATATTAAATAATTTTTGAACTGTTCGAGGAAAATCCCGACTGTTGATTTCTTCCTTTTTTCCGGGAGAATGTTTTCACCGTATTTTTTAAGACGCAGAAGGGCCTCTTCGCTTGTAAGTCCCTGCTCATTGAGTTTTGCCTCGTCTTTTGTCATGCCGATAACATTACGTTATATTATACTATTACAGTACTGCTCTGGAGCTGAAAAACAAAAATGGAACTTTCGTTTATCGTTATCATTGCAGTTGCTGTTGCTCTTTTCATGGGGCTCAATATCGGCGGGAACAATGCTGCCGCAGCAATGGGAGCCGCTTACGGGGCAAAAGTCAGGACAAAATACCAGGCTGTTTTACTTATCGGGTTTTTCTCCGTACTTGGTGCGGTAATAGACGGAGGGGCAGTTATCAAGACCCTTGGGACAGGTATTCTTCCGGAGAAAACAATTTTGCTGGAGGGAGCAATTATCGCGGTAGCAGCATCCGGGATTACCATTTTTCTTGCCAATCTGCTAAAAGTTCCGGTATCCACAAGCCAGGCCGCAGTAGGGTCTGTGGTCGGGATCGGGTTTTTCTATGGGGCTTCAAAAATAAATGTAAATTTTATAGGTAATATCATAAGCTGGTGGATTATTACCCCTATACTTGCATGGCTCCTTGCTTACCTGATGGGAAAATATCTTTACACGCATATCCTGATATGGCTTGCAGACCATCATGAATCCGATGCTTCAATAAGGAAATCCCTTAATATTCTCCTGACTATTTCAGGATGTTATGTGGCATATTCCGCAGGAGCAAACAATGCTGCAAACGCCGTTGGGCCTTTTGTGGGAGCAGGAATTATCGGATCCATACCCGGAGCTATTTTTGCAGGTCTTGCGATCGGTCTTGGGGCTCTTGTCATGGGCGGACGGATACTTGATACTGTTGGAAAAGAAATAACAGAACTTTGTATAATAAGGGCTACGTTTGTGGAATTCACTTCAGCCTTTATCGTCCATTTAGCCTCTATCAAGGGAATACCGGTTTCACTTGGGGAAATCGTAGCCGCAGGGATAATCGGTATCGGATGCGCTAATAGCGGCATGCATATCGTAAAAGGGGATGTTGTTAAAAAAATATTGATCGCCTGGGTAATTTCACCTGTCCTTGCGGGAATACTTGCGTTCGGATTAATGAAGTTGATTTAGGATTAATCCGGATTAATGGCCTGTGATTTTGGTATCTCCACGGCAAAAACAGCTCCACCTTCCGGATTATCCTCCTGTACTATTTCTCCCATAATATTTATGGATTACAATTAATCATTTTTATAATTGCGTCGGACACATCAAGTGTTGAAGATGAACCTCCAAGGTCCGGAGTAACGATGCCCATCTTGATAACGCTATTCACAGCATTACCTATTATTTTTGCTTCCCTGGCGCGACCTGCCCATTCAAGCATCATTTTGATCGTCAGTATGGCTGCTATCGGGTTGGCAATGCCTTTTCCCGCAATATCCGGGGCGCTGCCGTGTATGGGTTCAAAAAGTGCATGTTTATCGCCGATGTTGGCGCTCGGACATAGACCAAGTCCCCCCACAAGAGCCGCAGCTTCATCGCTGAGAATATCCCCGAATAGATTCGTAGTCACTATCACATCGAATTTCTCAGGATGGAGTATCATGTCATATGCCATGGCATCTACAAGCATTTCATTATATGCTATGCCGTTTTTATTCGCTACACCGGTGCAGACATCACGGAAAAAAGAGTCCGATTTCAATACATTCGCTTTATGTACTATTGTTATCTGCTTTTTTCTCCCTTTTGCGATCATGCATGCCTTTTCTGCTATTCTCGCGCTGCCCTTCCTTGTAATTATTCTTGTTGTGTATGCTGCGTCATCGTGCAGCTCCTCCACGCCAGAGTACATGCCTTCCGTATTTTCCCTTACGATCACAAAATCGAATTTCTTTTCACATGGCAATTTTACTTTTTCAAGGGGGGTGAATGGACGGATATTTGCATACAGGTCAAGTTCTTTACGCATACGCACAAGGACACTCTTATAATTGGGGTCAGGCGGGGTCGTAATAGCCCCGAACAGCACGCAATCGCATTCCCTGATGAGGGCAATATCATCATCCGTGATGGCTTTTCCTGTCCTTTGCCACTTGCCATAACCGATTTCAAGAGGAAATTTTTCTATGCCAGGACCGAAGGCATCAAGTACTGACAGGGCAGCAGGCAGGACTTCCTTCCCGATACCATCACCCGGGATCACAGCGATTTTCATTTTAACCCCTTTTATCATTGTCAGGATTTCCTTTCAAAACTCTTACAAGCATCCGGATCGCATCCACGATATCGTATTCGGATGCGCCCCAGTGAACCACTGCACCGTCAATGCCATTGAGGTTCACCATTCCTGATTTCTTGCTCTGGCAGCATCTTGTTATGAAAGGTTTTGTTGGCAAATAAAGCTCTGTCTTAAGCGGACACATATTGATATGCTTATACGTCAAATCCGGATGGCTAAGCTCAAAAATCTGTTTCGAAATGTCGCACCCCACAAGTGTGGAATTATTTTCTATATCGATATCCGTATCAAGGTATTTTCCTTTAAGTTCTGAGGCATGGCATGGGAATACCACCTTTTCCCCTTCAAACTGGCGAAGGTCAATGAGTTTTGTTGAAAAACGGATATTCAATTCCCCCAGTATGCCGCTCCTTACAAGCCTCTGTATGGCAAAATCAAGCCAGGGGGGTTCGGGCGGCGAGATATCGATTATTTCAATTTCCATTACCTCGTTAAGACTTGGATCCCGGATAAATGTAGTATGTCTGTCCATGCCCTCAAAAATAACCGTGTTAACTGTCCCTTTGCATAACATTATGGCGGATTCGATAAGTCTTGTCCTGTCATGGGAATCAAGTTTTTCTTCAAATTTCTTGATCTCTTTTCCCCTGGCTATCAACTCAAGTGATACGAGTTTTCTTAATAGCCCTTCGCCTTCACTTTTTACGGAATATATTTCATAACCAGACAGAAGTTGGGCGATTAAGTATTCTGTTGTAAAATATATAGGCCCCCCGATCCTGCCTGTCGGGTCAGTTCTGGTCACGCCCACGCTTTTATAATCAAGCGGGAATATCACATGCCCACCTTTTTCCGGTGTTCAACAAGCCCGCCGTCAGCAAGTATTTCACGCAGGAAATCTGGCAGTTTTATGGCAGGATATGTTCTTTCTTTATTTGTCACAATTCCTTTCTCAAGATCGATCTCAATGATATCTCCCTCTTTGCAATCGATCCTGGCTTCGATTATCGGCAATCCCACATTGATGGCATTCCTGAAAAAAATCCTGGCAAACGATTCGGCCACAATGCAGGCGATACCCGCATGTTTTAAGGCAAGGGGCGCCTGTTCCCTGGATGAGCCGCATCCGAAATTCTTGCCTGCTACGATTATATCTCCTTTTTTTACTTTCTTGGAGAATAGCGGATCGATCCCTTCCATGACATGGGATGCAAAAACGCTCATATCCGTCGTGCGCAGGTATTTACCCGGAATTATGACATCCGTATCGATATTGTCACCGAATTTCCATACCTTTCCTGATATAATATTGTTTTTACGATTCATTTTTTTGTAGTGTATTGTCTGCAACAAGATAATAATTTTGGATAATACGAAGCTTCATGAAAGTATTAGTACTTTCAGGTATGAGATATGCCCATGCTAATTCGAACCTGGTTCGGGATTTTCACTTTAGAGAACGATACTATCATCAATACCGAATTATTCCCGAAAGACCTGTCTTCCATTACTGAACGGCTTCTCAATGAACAACTGCTGTTAAGAGGTAAAATAGCAGGTTCAGACCTTCGTGACCTGGCAGTGGAGTATGGTTTCGCAGGTTCGAATAATGAATATGACAGCATGCTTCATGAACTGACCATCAGGCTTGCAAAAGAACAAATCTCCCGAAGTGTGACACCTGACAGGCGGATAATCGCAGCCGTGGAAGCCATAGATGACCTTAATGAAACGGCCAACATACTTTCGGAAAGGCTTAAAGAATGGTATATCATGAATTTCGGGGATACGCAGCTTAAGGGGGAAGAACTCGCCCGCAAGATAATAGGGATGGAAGGACATGGAGCCGACCTTGAAATAATGCAAAGCTTTTCTTCAAGTCTTATTGCATCTTATGAAACGCGAAACCGCATCGAAGAGTACCTCAAGGATAACATGACACGCATAGCCCCGAATATTACAAATATCACAGGGCACATCCTCGGTGCGCGCCTGCTGAGTATTGCAGGGGGCCTTGAAAAACTTGCTTACATGCCTTCAAGCACGATACAGGTAATAGGGGCGAACAATGCTCTTTTCAAACACCGAAAAGGCAAAGCTTCATCCCCGAAACACGGTCTTATTTTCAGGCATCCCCTTATTAATACATCTCCGGGGCGGCAGCGCGGGAAGATCGCAAGAGTCCTTGCCTCGAAAATATCGCTCGCTTCACGGTATGATCTTTATTCGGGTGAAGTAAAAGAAGATCTGCCAGGGGAATTAAAATCTAAAGTTGACGCTATCAGGAAACGTTTTGCTGGGGCAAAGAAAACGAGAAATAAATAATAAATAGAATCACCGCAAAGGACTATTGAACATCAACATTAAGCCAATAATACTGAAATTATTCCCGTAAGGAATATCCCGTCAAATGTGCCCGCTCCCCCGATTGAAGCCACAGGCGCCCCAAGATACGGGATCTTTTTCAGGTTCAACAGGTCAGCGCCGATAAGGCTTCCGAGCGTGCCTGAGATATACGCTATCACAGGCGCATTTTGTGATGAGATCAACAGGGCAAGGCCTGCAGCCGCTATCGGGGGGAGTAATGCAGGAACAGCTATCCCCAGTCCTTTTATGGGCCTTGCCATCATATGGATAAAAACCGTCATTATTGTTACCCCGGCCAGTACTTCCACGGGGTTAGCCATCGGTATAAGAAAAAGGGATATAAGTACGGGAATTACTCCCCCTCCCAGGTTTACGGCAATTATTGTCCTGTGCTCCACCTCATGAGGCGGGATAACGTACCTGAACCAGTAGAAATCTATGATCCTGCCTGAGATGACCGGTTCCCTTGATATTATTTCCTTGACAGGGATATTAATATGGCTGCCTACCAGTGATAAAAATAAGAGTATGACTGCACTTTCGGGAGGAAAACCAAGCTTTGTGAAAGCAAGACCTATGAGATTGATGCTTATGAGGATAAAAACCACACCGAGTATCAAAAATAATATTAGGAGCATTCTCCGAATTTAGATCAATAAGAAGATATGGTATATTTGTATATAGAGGAAATTAGGGCATCTACCTACTTATTTTGTAGAAGAAGAAATATATCAGAAACTTGGAATGAATTTTCAAACTGAAAAGAATTGAGAGAATCTATATATTTCTTCACTTCCATTATCTTTGCAGGGACTTACCAGCAGGAGGTTAATTTTGATTTCATATTCCAGCCGCAAGGTCAAAGAAGGAAAAATTGTAAAAATAGAGGCAGAATTCGATGAGTTCATCAAAAAAATAAGGATATCCGGAGATTTTTTCCTTCATCCCGAAGAGGTTCTTGATGATATAGAAAATACTATGGTTGGTCTGGAAAAGGATACTGGCCTTGATGAACTGGTCATGAAGATACAAGATGCAGCCGGGGATGCCCAGATGATCGGCATAAGCCCGGAATCTATCGCTATGGTTTTAAAGGAGGCGCTAAAATGAAATGGAGGATACTGGGCCTTGAAACGCATGATGCTTACCTCAACATGGCTATTGATGAAGCAATAAGCGAAAGTGTAAGAAAAGGTTCATCGCTTCCCACCATACGGTTCTATAATTGGGAGCCAAATGCTGTTTCCATAGGTTATTTCCAGAGCATAAAAGATGAGGTAAACCTTGACATATGCAGGGAACTGGGTGTTGATTGCATAAGGCGCTGGACAGGGGGAGGGGCTGTCTATCACGACTTTGAAGGCGAGATAACATACAGCGTGATAGCGCCCGCAAACGTATTCCCAGGGAACATAATAAATTCATACGGATTAATATGCGGCTGGCTTGTAAAAGGACTTGAAAGCCTTGGAATCGAAGCAGAATTCAGGCCGGTCAATGATATACTTGTAAAAGGCAAAAAAATCTCAGGAAGCGCCCAGACAAGAAGGGGCGGGATATTGCTGCAGCACGGCACCCTTCTATACGGACTTGACCTCCAAACAATGTTCAGTGTGCTGAACGTGAGCAGGCAGAAGATCACTGATAAGATGATAAAGAGTGCAGAAGAAAGGGTAACCTGTATCAAAATGCATTGCAATGCAGACAAGAAAGAAGTTTATGAAGCCCTCGTTGACGCTTTTACCAAAGGCAAGGATTATGAGATCGGTGAACTGAACATGGATGAACTGGCAAGAGCAAGAGAGCTTGCGCAAGGAAAATACAGGAGCGTGGGATGGACATACCTCAGGTAGTACATTACTTTATCTCTTTGACACGCCAGATTATTCTCTCAAGTATTTCTTCATCGCCCGGATGGTCCGATTCGATCATTTTCCTGAGCCTGAGGGAAACGCCGTCCATCCTGTAAGCCGTACCTCCGGCTTCGACACCGCAGATAGCCGTAGGAATAACCACACTGGCTACCTCGGTTGTTGAATTCCAGTGAGGATCTATCTGTATAACCGGGATCCTTGCAAGCCTGCGCACTGAATTTGCAGGAAAGTGCGAAGCTGCATCTGCTGCAATTATCATCGCAGCATCCACTTCATCCCTGTAAAGCACATCATTGGCCGCTGTCTCACCTGGATTATAATAGGGCGCGCCGCGTGAGAAATCAACCGCAGTTGGATAACCGGTCTCCCATGAACAAACCTGGTTGAACCCGGTCACATTGTAATGACCGCGCATGGGCATAAGTACAAATTTCGTAAATGAGTTCAATTCTGTGACAAGTGAAATAGCATTATCAACATTCTTATACCTTGATTTACTCTGTGTAAGTCCCATCCCAAAGAATATCACGCCGTACTTTGCAGATTTTAAAGTATCAATAATTTTTATAAGTTGTTCTTTAGCTACATTGCCCACCCTCTCCGGAACAACATCCGAATGTCCTGAAAGTATTGCCCTGAGCGCGGAAATCACAAGATAATCGCTTCCCTGCTGCACTTCCATATATTCATCGGCTGCGCCGGAGGTATGGGTTTTTCTTACATCGACGGAAATGATCTTTCGTCCTCTCCTTCCTTTTTCCGTAAAAAATCCCCTTGCAAAGCTTGAATAGCGGCTCATGTGCCTGGGATGGGCCTGAACAGGATTACAGCCCCAGAAAACAATTACATCCGCACGGTTCTTTATCTGTCCGAGTGTGGCGCTCGGCATGCCTTTCTCGTGAATTGCAAGTCCTGTGGGGCCGTGGCACACAGATGAAGTATTGTCTATGATCGCGCCCAGTTCTTCTGCCAGGATTATTCCTTTTTCATGCACTTCGCATGATGCGGAAGCCCAGCCGTAAAGAAGCGGCCTCTTTGCCGCGGCAAGTATCTTTGCCGCTTCATAGATAGCCTCATCATAAGATACCTCCCTGAAATCTTCATTCTTATCAGCCCGCAGCAGAGGTTCTTTTATGGTGAGGTGCGTTCCTATATTTTTTGCACCCAGCCTGCATTGCCCCAATATTTTTGCCGAGCCGAGTTTGCAGGCATGTTTTGCTTCGATTATCTTATTATTTTCAACCACAACCGTGATATCATCACATAAACAGCCGCAAAAAGGGCATAAAGCGTCTGTTATTATAGTTCTCGAATTAACCTGTTCCAAGAATTACCGCCTCCTTTCCGATAAATACAGGCTGTTCGAATTTTGCGGCACGCTCTTTGTGAATAAGATAAGGCTCAATAATCCAGAGACCATTCATCAGTGTGTTATTGCCTGGTGTAATGAAGGGACCACTTGTGAAAAGCAAATAATTAAGTCCGGGCTCAGGAAGTTTCTGCCATAGCGGAGGTATCCTGCATAAACGGTGGCCCATGGAAATAAAGGGGGGATATGCCAGTGTGCAGTCAGGGTTTTTTCTTATGAGCTCCTTTGCCCACTGGAACACATCTGCTACGATCATTCCCTCTTTTACATGCCCGGCGATCTTTGTTGAGACCTCATTCGCATAAGCAGCCAGGGCCTCAAGTTCAGGATTGCTGCCCATTACATGGTTTACTGTATAATCTGCCGGATAGCCGTTGTATACTGGAGCTATGTCTATTAATACAATATCTCCATCCATCAGAATTCGCTTATGCCTTGTAAAGTAGCTGGATACCAGGGCATACGCACTTTTTAACTTCGTGCTCCCTTCTCCCACACCTATGATTGGCATGTGCCAGTGCTGCTTAACACCATTTTTTTTAAAAACCGATGATGCAACTCCCTCTACCTCCTTTTCTGTCATGCCAACTTTGATATTGCTCACTATCTCATCACCAATTGCTATCGTGAAATTCCTTGCTTCAATGTAACCTTTCATGTCTTCTTCCCCGGGTGCAGTTTCATTCATGGATTTTCTCTCCTTCTGGCCGTAAAAAAGTCTTTAAAGCTTCCTTAAAAGGAACAAGCTGGATGTTAAAAACATCCTGCATTTCCCTTATATCGCAGATATTATCTTCCTGCAACATTATCAACTGCTGTGTTGTTATGGGTGGTTTTTCCATTACCCTTTCAAGAAAATATGCTGCGGGCCACATGAAGGTGATCGGTATCTGAAAAGCCGGTTTGGCTATGCCGAGAACTTCCATTAGCGTAAGAAAAAGCTCTTTGTAGGTCATCCGGTCTGGTCCTGCTATTTCAAATATTCGGTTTGTCGTTTTCGGACCGAGAAGGGATTTCATTATGCAATCCACAGTATTTTCCACGTAAATGGGCTGCACTTTGCTTTGGCCATCCACTATAGGTATTACTGGTGCCCTGCACACGATTTTTGAGAGCATTTCAATAAATTCCCCTCCTTTGCCGATCATTATCGATGGTCTCAGTATGGTATATTCCATCCTGCTATTTATTACGGCCTGCTCTGCTTCCCATTTGGTTTTATGATACCTGCTCCTGGCATTTTCCCGCGCGCCAAGGGCACTTATATAGATAAAACGCTTCACTTGAGCCTCTTTGCATGCACCTACGAGGTTCACCGTTCCCTGTTCATGGATTATCTCAAACGTCCTTCTTTTATGTTCAACGATTATACCTACCAGATGTATCACAGCTTCCACACCTTGCGCTGCTTTTACCAGGGAACCTTTATCTGTCACATCACCGTATGCCACTTCCATACTAAGTTCCTTTAATAGTCCAGTATCAGAGCTCCTCCGCACGAGACATCGCGTCCGGATATTGTCCTGAGCCAGCCTTCTTAACAGATGGCTCCCCACAAAGCCTGTTCCTCCCGTTACCAGGATCATGTTCCCACATCTTTAATACAAATAGGCATCAATTTCTATTCTGACACAAAATTGAAGCCTGCAATAATTAATACTGGTTTCGGATAATAAAAGCCTATTGATGAAAGGTTTTTGGCAGTCATTTAGAATTGGGAGCAGCGAGGAATTTAAATGAAAATAGTCGCATTATGCCCGGGAAGCGTGGATACGGGGATGTTCAAGCGGATGTTCCCGAATGAAAAGGCCGACCTCAAACCTGGGGATGTAGCTGAAAAAGTAGCTGATATATGCATCCATCCTGAAAAATACCACCAGGGGCAATCCATTGAACTTTATTGAATATGAATTCGTGATCGCAGTGGATGGAAAAACCTGCTTGAGATGTTATCTGGATTAGATAGAGCAGGTATTGCCCATGCCGGTGAGGGGAATATCCTCAGTGAAGCATTGAAGCCGCCATTGAATCCGGCGGTATTAAGATGCCGTCTTGAATAATCGTGACGCCGAGGGGGAGATTCGAACTCCCGTGGGGCAGAGCCCCACAAGCTTTCCAGGCTTGCGCCTTAGCCACTAGACTACCTCGGCACGCGAAACACTAAATAAACGATATTATTCTTATGCTTTTGCTTTCCAGCCCTTTGGATATGTACCTGCTTCCAGAAGCACCCGGTCAGTACTAACAACTATCCCGGTAGCTGCTTTCAATATATCGATTGTCTTCATTTGTGCATTTCCAAGGGATACTATCTCCCCTTTTAATGTAAAAACAGCAACAAAATCGCCTTTTTCTATTCCGGTCTCGACAGAAAGCACGCCTGGTGCCGCAAGACCCGCGCCATGGCAGATCGCATCCACAGCATTATCCCGTATCACTATCTTCGGAAGATGTGAAATCCCGAATTCCATGGGGAGTATTACTTTTCTCAAAATGCTTTCATTCCCGTTTTCTTTCCATTCGATATTAGCATCCTGAAGGTCCTGGAGAGTGATCATTGTTTCATCCTCACGGAAAGGTCCGGATTTTGTGCGCCTCAATTCCTGCATGTGCGCACCAGTTCCCATTGCCATCCCCATATCATGGCATAATTTACGAATGTAGGTTCCCGCCTCACATCCCACCTTAAAAAGGACGTTATTATCTTCTATCTCAAGAAGATCATTATAATAAATGGTTCTCATTCTTGTTTCGCGCCTTACGGCAGATTTTATAGAAGGCTTCTGGTAAATATCACCAGTAAACTCGGACAAAACGTTTCTTATTACATTTTCCGGCATCGCCGTATGGAGCTTCATCAGGCAGATATATTCTTTTCCCGCCGTCAGGAGACCATCAACTGCTTTTGTCGCATCCTCCAGCATGATAGGCAGAAGCCCTGTCACATTAGGGTCAAGTGTACCGCTATGCCCTGCTTTTTTCAAATCCAGGATCTTTTTTACCCATGATGTTACTTCATGGCTTGTCGGACCTGCAGGCTTATCAAGATTTATCGCCCCTTTTCTTATATATTCTTCGATCGGGCGGTCCTGCGGTTTCTTACCATACTTATCGTCAGTCTTATCTTCGGATTTTATCAGTGTCTCTCTTTTCTTTTCAGATGGAAGTATCATATCAGGAAATCAACCGCTTTTTCTACTATTTCACTTATCTCTTGCGCGCTCCATTTGCTTGAATCTATTACCAGATCATAAACTGAAAGGTCATTGATATCCAGGCCATAATAGTTCAGATAGCGCTCCCTTTCGCACCCTTCCCTTACGGATGTCTCTTCCATTGCTTTCGCAATGGATTTACATTCCCTCATCGCAATGCGCCGGGCTCTTATATCAAGAGGCGCTTTGAGCCATACCTTAAGGTCGGCATCCACAAGGAAACCGGAAAGCCTTCCTTCAAGCAGGATATTATCATTTTCGTTTGCGATCTTTTTTTGCATTTCATCGATTTCCCGGTCTATTTTTTCATTGCACCTGGCGATCTGGCCGAACTCATCAAGGGACATACAGCGATCCTGCGCACATTTCCGGAAGACATCCCCCATGGAAACAAGTTCAAGGCCTAGTCTCACTGAAATTATCTTCGAGAGCGTACTTTTCCCGCTTCCGGGGGGACCACTGATCGTGATTATCAATTACATTCCGCCTATATTCAATGCCTTCCTGGTAATCTGGCTTACAAGGATCGAACACAGGAAATACCAGAACAGCCAGTATTGGAATGCCCAGAAAACAGTTGCATTTAATGTTTGCGGCCCCCAGAAAGGAAATACCATGGTGGCACCAGGGTTCTGTTCGATAAGAAGATATACCCAGTAGAAAAGCGGGATTGAAACAATGCTTATATAAAGCATGGGTTTGAATTGCTGTTTGAACATCTCCATCTGGTCGCCCATCATTTCAGCATATTGTCCTTCTAATTTTTTTATTTTCTGGGTATTGTTGGACAATTGGGCCTGACGCATTTCTTTTTGAATTATTTTCGATTTCTCCTGTACGCGTTTCATTAATCCCCAGTCCATTGTATATTTTTGTATAAGAGATGCATAAAGACCTGTTAAAGCCGCCAGTACAAAAATTATCATATGTATCGGGAGACCCCCCAATAACGGCTTCAAAAGTATGTCCATGATCTTGCCTATTCCATCCCTCATTTCGGGAAACATAATAATCCCGAACATCAAAAAAATACCAAGGAACATTACAAGCTTATTTAGTGTCTTTTTTATCATATACCTCCAGTACGTTTCTTATTTCATCGAAAATCCGGGATATCTCCTTGCTCCCATCAATTGTCCGGAGTATTTTTTTCTTATCGTAATAATCTATCAACGGCTGCGTTTGTTTTTTATATACATTTAACCTGTTCCTTATAGCTTCGGTTTTATCATCCTCACGCTGGTATAATTCCCCTTTGCATAAATCGCATATATTTTCTTTTTCAGGACGGTTGAATATAATATGATAACTGGCGCCGCATTTGCACATCCTTCTTCCCGAAAGGCGCTTTATGAGTTCCTGGTCGTCCACTGAAATATTAAGTACTGCATCCACTTTCTTTCCCGATTCTGTCAATATCATCTGAAGCGCATCAGCCTGGGGTATAGTCCTGGGGTAGCCATCTAACATGAATCCTGCGGCACAATCTTTTTTTGACAACCTGTCCTTGATGAGAGTTATCAAAAGTTCATCCGGGACAAGCTCGCCCCTTGACATATAGGATTTTGCCTTCATTCCAAGACTTGTATTATTGTTTATATTTTCGCGCAGTATATCCCCTGTCGAAATATGGGGAATTGAGTAGTATTCCTGTATTTTTTTGGCCTGTGTGCCCTTTCCTGCTCCGGGAGGGCCAAGTAAAATAATATTCATCTGTATCGGATCACGTAATGGTTATGTGTATATTAAAGCTTTTCAAAAAGATCATTCAAGCAAATTCTTGCCCTTTGTAAAACCAAGTATGGACGCAGATATTATGATCAAAACAATGACGCCAAGTGATATGTAAATCGTGGTCACACGGTCAATACTTCTAAATATTATATTAGATAAAAGATCCGATGTCCAGATACCCATTATTACGCCCATGAAACCGAAAACTATTGCATATACGATATTTTTAAGAAAATCTGATAAATTCATAACCCTGTTGTTTATGCATTTTGATAATATTAATATATCGCAGGAATGTTCGTCTTCACACATTTTGAAGCGTAATAGTTAAGTTTTGGAGATTGAATTATAATAATATGGAAAAGTGGAAATGTACCCTGTGTGACTATGTATATGATCCTGTTGTTGGAGACCCGGACTCGGGTGTGGCACCTGGAACGGCTTTTGAGGACCTGCCCGATGGCTGGGTTTGCCCATGGTGCGGCGCGCCAAAAGATGCATTCAAGAAAGTTGAATGATCCTTCAGGATCATAAGTAAAAGAATAAGATAATTGACGGTATTCCTACGATAGACCATAGGACCGGGTTATACCGCCATACTTTTGCCCCGTCCAGCGGTCCGAATGGTATCATATTGAATCCTGCAAGGAACACATTGATAAAAGCAGCTTTTGTGGCTACCCTTATTGTTAATGGGTCAGTAAGAATAAATGAGGCGGTTATGAATAATATAGCAAGTATTAAATTCACGACCGCACCTGAAACTGAAATATAAGCAAATTCTTTTTCGATCTGAAGATCATTCGAATAATAGTTATCAAGCTGGCCGTAAGCCATTCTTTTTCCCCGGATCATTACTGCGCCGGGTGCTGCAAATACGAACCCCCCATTTGTGAAAACCGATAGCCCCACAGCCATGATCAATCCCAGGGGGCTTGCCTCATAATCTGCAAAATAGCCGTATTTCATTGCCATGAACTTGTGGGCAAGTTCATGTAAAAGGAAACCTGAACCTACCCCGACGGCGGCTATGGCTAAAGCTTCTATCCCTGTGCCGGGATATGAAAATGCGATTGTAAGAACAAGTAAGGAGGCCACAAGATGTACTATTTCCCGCAGGCTTTTTCGGTCCATGCGTCCCAGGTTAGTTTAAAAATATTTAAATCATACCATGCCGCATGCAAAGTTTGACAATAGCTCATCATACTGCGGGGTTTTCACACCATAAAGGCACTGCCGTGCATCCTTATAATAGAGGCGCTCTTCCAGTATCCCTTCTTTCTTAAGTATGCCCAGGGCATATCTCACGGTTCGGGGAGGAAGGTAGCTTTCTGCTACAAGTTCTTTCTGGGTCAAAAGTCCTTTATATTCAAGCACTTTGAAAACAAGCTTTACTGAGGGTGATAATTCCATTATTTTCCTGATGTAAAGGCCCTGGACTGCTGCGGTTTCAGAATAGAGATATTTATCTGTCGTTTTTGCCATTTGATATATTTGTATTATGCCTGATATGATTTAAATCTTTAGGCAAAATATGCCTGTATTTGCATATAGAACCGAAATGACAGAGCTCCGAAATCCTTTTATAGAACTATAAACATGAAACAACGGAACGTCAAAGGAAATCCATTATTGGAAAAACCGGAAACGTATTTCATTTAATTATCTGATACAGGAGAATATCTATGCAAGGCCAAACAGGCGGACAGCCTATCATTATTTTAAAGCAAGGAACGGAACAGACAAGAGGAGACGAGGCAAAAAGAAGCAATATTATGGCAGCGCGTGCTGTAGCTGAAGCCGTACGGACAACGCTTGGCCCGAGGGGATTGGACAAGATGATCACAGACCCGGCAGGTCTTGTGATAATCACAAACGATGGCGCAACTATCCTTGATGAAATGAAAATAAAACACCCGGCCGCCAAACTTGTGGCTGAGGTTGCCAAGACCCAGGATGATGAAGTCGGTGATGGTACTACGACAGCGGCGGTTTTGACAGGTGAATTCTTAAAGGGCGCCCAGGAGCTCATGGAGTTGGGAGTACATCCGACAACGATTATCCATGGATATAACCTTGCAGCTCACAAATCAAAAGAAATCCTCTCAGATATAGCTATCTATTCGACAGATGAGCATCTTCTAAAAATCGCAGAGACTGCACTTACCGGAAAAGGCGTGGAATTCTCAAGAGAGAAACTGGCAGACCTTGTAGTAAGGGCAGTAAAATCGATCGTAAAACAAGAAAACGGCAAGAAGACAGTTAACATTAAGGACATATCTATTGAGCGGCGCGGGGAAGGAAGCGTTGAGGATAGCGAACTCATAGCGGGTCTTATCTTTGATAAGACAAAGACGCACCAGAGCATGCCTTCAAAAATAGAGAACGCAAAGATCGCGATCCTTGCTACACCGATCGAAGTCAGGAAGACAGAGACAAAATCCGAGATATCCATTGAATCGATAGGACAGACCCGGATGTTCCTTGAACAGGAAGAAAGGCTGGTACGCGATGCTGCGGACAAAGTCATAAAAAGCGGTGCTAATGTCGTGTTCTGCCAGAAAGGCGTTGATGACATGGCCAGGTATTTCCTCGCAAAAGCGGGTATATTTGTAACCCACAGGGTCAAGAAGAATGACCTTTCCAAGTTATCAAGGGCCACTGGCGGGAAGATAATTACTAGCCTTGATGAAATAAAACCCGATACTCTTGGCGAAGCAGGACTTGTCGAAGAGAAAATGGTGGGAAATGGCGAAATGATTTTCATGACAGGCTGCAAAAACCCTGATACCTATTCAATATTATTGCGCGGCGGCTCGGAACATGTTGTGACAAGCCTTGCCAGGGCTATGAACGATGCCCTCAGGGTCGTGGGAGTAGCTATCGAAGATGAAAAAATACTTGCCGGTGGCGGCTCACCTGAGATAGAACTTGCGCTTCGCCTCAGGGAATACGCTTCAACACTTGAAGGCAGGGAACAGCTTGCGGTCAATAAATTTGCAAAGGCGCTTGAGATCATACCCAAGACACTTGCGGAAAATGCAGGGCTTGATGACATTGATATGCTCGTTGAGCTGAGAAGCCAGCATGAGGCAGGAAATAAAACAGTAGGCCTTGATGTGTTTGAAGGTAAACCCGTAGATATGGTTGAAATCGGCGTTATCGAACCGCTTCGCGTCAAAACCCAGGCGATAAGTTCTGCAACCGAAGCAGCTTCCATGATATTGCGCATCGATGATGTGATAGCATCTGCAAAGGATGCAAAGCCAAAGAAAAAACCTGATCTTAGCGACCTGGATTAATTATAAAACAGCCAATTACCCCTGCGGGTCATCGGACACTAACTCTAACCATAGTTGGGTAAAATTATTAGAAGTTATATGGAAGACTAAAGTTATTGGACAATCGTATTTTTTATAAAATATAATGTCCTTATCAGGGCAATTTGTTGAATCCAATGGATAAACCTATATACCCATTCGATTGAAACTATTAATTATGACAATAACTAAATCAGCATGCTGTGGGAGCATTTCAAATCATCGGTCTGCTATTTCGATTCCTGAGAACCAGAAATACGATCTTATATGTACAGGTTGCAAAACTGCTTATTTTGACGACCGCCTCAAATGCGATTCGGACAATGGGCTCCTGCGCACAAATTACAGGAACAAAAAGCTTGAATTGAAATACGTCCCAGGGATAGGAAAATTCCATGACTGGCTGCCTGTTCATGATCTCATGACAACGGATTCAGGCCCTGTCACATACAGGAGCACGGAACTTGCGCAATATCTTGGCCTCTCAAATCTTTTTATAGGTTTTAATGGCTACTGGCCCGAAAAAGGAGCAAATATAAAAACATGCAGTTTCAAGGAACTTGAGGCTTTTCCAACACTTTCAAGATATAAGAATTCGGGTAAATCCCTTGTTCTTGCTTCTGCAGGGAATACGGCGCGGGCTTTTGCCCATGTATCTGCGATGACCGGCGTGAACGTGTATATCGTTGTTCCGGGAAGCGGCATTTCAAGGATGTGGCTGCCCGAAGAGCCCACAAGTTCCATTCATTTTATACAAATGGGTAAAAACTGTGATTATACGGATTCTATCCATCTTGCAGAAAGGCTTTCTGCCATGCCGGGTATGCAAGCAGAAGGCGGGGCAAGGAATGTTGCGCGAAGGGACGGCATGGGAACCGTGATGCTTGATGCATCGGTTTTCATGAAAAGGATACCGGATCATTATTTCCAGGCAATCGGGAGCGGAACCGGAGGAATTGCAGCATGGGAAGCATCACTCAGGTTGCTTGAAGACGGAAGGTTCGGCAAAGCGCTCCCTGAACTTCATCTTTCCCAGAACCTGCCTTTTGTACCAATGTACAATGCATGGAAATCAGGGAGGCGGGTTATAATAAATGATATTGATATGCCCCATCCCAAGAAACTCATTCATGAAATGTATGCCGATATCCTATCCAACAGGGAACCGCCGTATTCAGTAGGGGGCGGCGTATATGATGCTTTGTGTGCAACAAATGGCAGCATGTATGCGATACCCAATGACGCTGCGAAGAATGCCGTAAATCTATTTGAAGAGCTTGAAGGGATCGATATATTCCCGCCTGCCGGAGTTGCCGTTGCCTCACTAATTGAAGCAGTGGATGCCGGAAAAGTAAAAAAGGATGAACATATAGTACTGAACATCACCGGCGGCGGAGTAAAGCGTATTGAAGAGGATTATCATCTTTATAAGATAGAACCTTCTGCATACGCAGAGAATTCGAGTGTTCCTCTGGAAGAGATAATTTAATTTCTATTTTAATGGGTTCTTTCATTTTAAATTCAAATAACCCTTTTCCGTTATATTCTCTTAATTTATTATATGGCACTTTATGACCCTCAATATTTCAATACATTTTTGCTGTTCTTTAATATAGAAGTAATCAGCAAGCATATATGTTATGGTTCGAAATTTGCGCCTGAATCGAAGTGAAAGATAGCAAAGAAATCGATGGAAAAACAAATCATTGAGCATCCACAGGATGACCCGGCACTTTAGTCCGGCGATTTTTCTTGCTCATATATGGCGATGGGAATCCAGAAGAAGCTTTTTCAAAGGCTAAAAGTAGGCGCACAATATCGCAGGGAAAGTTATAATTACCTTAATGATATGAATTTCTGGTATGGTTACGCCCAAACCTTGGCAGAGGTGTTAGATTTGAGTAATCATTATTCAGCATAGCATCCGGGGGATTATGGCAAACAAAATAGGAGAGCCACTCCATGAGTGAAGAAGAGGAAAAAGAAATATTGCCCTGCATATTGAGGTACATTCTTCCAGATGATTGTAGCGATGCAGAAAAAGAGGCAAAACCAATTGCTGCAGAAGAGATTATAATAGCTATCAAGAGTAGGAAAGAAGTTGAGATCGTTAATGCAGTGATTGAAGGACCTTTCATACTTGAATCTATCAGTGTCGAAAGCAAGGTCACCATTCAGCGGTCGAGGATAAGAGGGCATGTGGATTGGTCATATGCGACATTTAAACAAGTACTGAACCTTAATAAGTCGATATTTGAAGTTGATGCAATCTTTAGAGAAGTAACGATAGAGGGAGATATATTTCTTAATGAGGTGACCTTCCAAGGAATGGCAGATTTTTCTGATACTGCCGTTGTTGGAGTTTTAAATTTTGAGTCTACTACATTTAAGAAAGATGCTATTTTTTTGGAAGCCTCCTTTAGAAAGAGAATTATTTTCTGTTATAGCACTTTTGAAGGAAAAGTCGAATTTACAGGGGCCCGAATTGGTAGTGACGCTGTGTTCACTGGAGCCAAATTCAAGCAACTAGCTAGTTTTAATCATGCCAAAATTGAGGGAGGTGCTTTATTTAGATATGCAACTTTTGATGGAGAGGCAAACTTTACGGGTGCTCGAATCGATGGTGTTACTTTTTTTGAAAATGCCAAGTTCCAACTCGCTACATTCAATGGTGTCAATATAGGGATATATGCAATATTCAACTCAGCTACTTTTAATGATGTGGCTGACTTTATTGGTGCTAATTTCGGTAGTGATGCAGCCTTCGCTGATGTCAATTTCATGCAACAGGCCAACTTTAATCATGCTAAGATTGAGGGGTGTGCTTCCTTTGATTCAACAATTTTTAATTATGAGGCCGACTTTAGAGGTGCTCGAATTAGTAATCAAGCCCAGTTCACTGATGCCATGTTCCTGCGACTGGCCACATTCAATAGTGCCCACTTCGATGAAAGTGCTATATTTAAATCAGCTACTTTTTATGATGTGGCTGAATTTACTGGTGTTCAAATTGGTAGTGGTGCTGAGTTTACTGAAGCATCTTTCACGCGACTGGCTAGCTTTAATCAAGCCCAAATCGATGGACATGTTGTATTTAATTCAGCAATTTTTGAGGATGAAGCTGACTTCATAAATTCTCGAATTGGTGGTAATGCTGGGTTCAACAATACTTTATTTAGGCAAAAAGCTAGCTTCAGTGGCGCCCAAATTAAGGGGGATGCTAATTTTATGTCAGCTACATTTGAGGGTTGGAGCAGCTTTATTAGTATTCAGATAGAGGGCAATGCTAATTTCTTCAGAGCTGAGTTTAAAGAACAAACTCACTTTGACGGTTCCCTTATAAAAGGGGGCACTTATTTTATGGGAACTGTCTTTTCTAAGGACGTATATTTTCTGAATACCTCTTTCAGAACTATCTTTTTTGAATCGTACTTATTTTGCTGGGATGATATTTTAAGAAATGATGGTGACAAATTCATAAAATTTCTAATACAGAATTTTAATATTTATTGGATAACTGCACCAAAGCTCCATAAACTCGATGATAACACCATAAAAGCATCATCGGAAAATAATTCTTTTTCGCTCAAACTTAACAATAAAAAAACAAGGGTAGTATTAACAATCGATGATGTTAGAACCTATGAATTTCCTGTGAAGATGGAAAATGGTAAGCCAAACATATATGAAGAGGCCTGGTTCCATGGAAAAATTGACTTGTGGGGATGTACCTATGACCGCATCGATCCAATCCCCTTCTGGGGACGACTGATAGATCATCTCTACCCTTACGATCGGCAGCCCTTTTCACAGCTTGAAAAAACCTTCCGTCGGGCTGGGATGGATGATCTTGCAGATGACGTCTATTATAGGGGGAGGTGCACAGAATTTTCTGAAATTAGAAAATTTACTGAAAATAATATCACAATACGAAAACCTTTTGCATGGATAAATAGGTTCCTTTGGTTGCTTAGAGACGGCATCCTTTGGTTCTTGACAGGATATGGAGTTCGAGTCAAACGCCTAATTTTTTTTATTCTTGCCATTCTTGTGGCTGGAACGATCGTCTTCCATCAGCCGGAAGTGGTTGTGTTGAAGTCTGGTATCAATCTGACTTCTGTGATACAGCCTCAAGATTCTTATTGGGAGTCGTTTTGGATCAGTTTAAACCTCTTTCTCCCAATAGAAATCCCTTCCGGATCATATTGGATACCATCCCAAAATTTTGCAATATTTGGAACTTTGTTGAAAATGGTCGGATGGATTCTCGTTCCGATTGGGATCGCAGGTATAACTGGGATACTAAAACGCAAGCCATGAGTTAATTGAATTTCGTATCAATAAATTTGACACAAAGATACTACGGCAACAACCGAAGAACCTTGAGATGGTGATCCAGTCCATCAATCCCGTTATCCGGGGTTGGGGGAACTATTTCAAATGCGGCACGGTGAAGAAATCGTTCGGAGAGCTCGATGGATATATCAGAGGACGCTTACGGAGCTTTGAGGCTAAGAGGCGGACTCTGAAGATTCTTGTTTTCGGCATTCATCCTGCTGAGTTTGCTGAGATGGCGCTGGTTTCGCTTTCTTCAATGCTGGATGATACCATTTCCTGCAAAGGAATACGCCAGACGAAAGCCGTGTACGGGAAATCCGTCCGCACGGTTTGATGAGGAGAGGGAAGTTGAAAGACCTCTCTTTTACTCTACTGAAAACGATAGGGATCTGTGCATCCATGAAAACATTTTTTAACCAACATAACAACCGTGGTATTAAAAAATGCGATAAGTCTATGCTCTTTTATAGTAGTTAGTGTTAATTTCTGTTATGCCATAGCAAAGTTATGGGTAATTGTTGCTCCGGCGGTTACTATAACACTTGCCGTGCTGTTTACAAATCCTTTTGCAGAGGCCATCACAGTATATGTGCCAGGTGCTATACTTATTATATAATTGCCATTTGAGTTAGTTGTTGCAGTCTTACTGCCTGCAGTTACTATAGTATCTGCTATTGGAGCACCGGATGAAGCGTTGGTCACTGTGCCAGTGATTGTACCGGTTTGTACTGAAGGTATAAGTAATCTAAAAAGTATTGTCTGGACGTCCTCTTTATTAAAAAATGTTTTATCAGTGATTTCTTCTACAAGCTCATCAAAGGAAGTATTTGAGGAACTGGCGGCAATATCTTTTATTATTATGGTTTTAAATTTCCTGCTATATTCTTCGTATTTAGCTTTAAAATATAGTGTTAGAACTCCAACAGCCAAATATAACAAAATTAAGACTAAAATTGTAACAAATGAAAAAATGGGAGTAATAAAGTTCGTCTGGCTTAACAGAAAGACCACAATAGCCCCAGTAAAAATGAGAACGCCGGAGTATAGTGGAAAAAGTACACTATTTGAATATCTTAAAAATTTTGTTTCATATGATTTAATGAGTATATTATCTACATCATCCATGAAAATCAGAAAAAAACAAATTTCAATTTAAGTTCTTCTTTAGTTTACTCGTATCCAATGATGGCGTCAACTTCAACTCTTCTTTGCTTAATCGGTCTTTGAATAATCCAGTAAATTCACTAAGAAGACTCACAGACATAGTTATAAGTGCTAATGTTGAGACTAGTAAAATAATATTTTTCAAAGCAAAACCCATAATAAGTCCAATTACTAAAATTATCAAAGATAATCCAATTATGGCAAATATTACTTTTCTAAAACATTTCTCTTCTCTCAATGGCATGTTATACCTCTAAATAAATGACAATTTCATTTGTTAGTATATAAATTCTATCTCGTGCATGTCATGTCACAACTTGTCCGACTGTGATATAAATATCGAAGTCCAATAAAAATAAAAATTGAACAATGTGATTTGGTATATCACGTACATTCACCTTGTGCTCCTTTTAAGAAAAAGACGATAGAAATCATCATGCACCCGCGCAGGGATGCCCGTTGAATTCATCGGGGGTCGTTGACGGCGTGCCTTGAAGCACAGGAAAGAAAGAAAATCAAAAAGGATATCAATATATGTCCAAAACGTACTTATTTGTATATTAAAAAGGATTAGAGGGTTCATCCACGGCAACGCAATGTTACCCTCTTGACCTACTTTTGCAGGTATAAGAAAGATTAATTGTTCTCGCAAGGATGTTGTATATATGAATGCAGATACCCCTGAACAGAAAGTCGTCGATATACTTAAGAAAAACAGGATTGATATCGCCGCGACACTCCCCTGTGACAGGATCAAAGCGCTATTGCCGCTTATTGCAAAAAATATACAGACAATTCCTCTTACCCGTGAAGAGAACGGTATCGGGATATGCGCAGGATTTTATCTTGGGGGCGGGCGTCCAGTCATGGTAATACAGAGCACGGGGATCGGCAATATGATAAATGCGCTTCTTTCACTCAATCTCACATACTATATCCCGCTTCCAATAATCGCAAGCTGGCGCGGTGTTTATAAGGAATCCATAGAAGCACAATGGCAGCTTGGGAAAAAGATGCCCGATATCCTGGCAGCTTCGGGAATAAAGTTCACGATCATAGGGTCGCTAAAAGAAATAGACAAACTGGATGAAGCGATCAAAGAATCCTTCAATAATTCTCACCCGCATGTAATACTTGTTTCTCCGGCTGTCTGGGAAGGTTCGGCATCTGAAATCCCCGAACCTCTGGAGATATGCCCCCGGAATGTGGAGTTCGGATTCCGGGGAAACATACAAAAACCGGTTCTGATAAGATATGAAGCTATCAAGACCATCGCGGAAACTGTTGATGATGACACAATAATCATCGCCAACCTGGGCATCCCGTCGAAGGAATTATTTGAGATAAGAGACAGGGAACTTAATTTTTACATGCTCGGTTCAATGGGGCTTGTTTCATCAATAGGTCTTGGGCTTGCGATCGTTCAAAAAAAGCATGTGTATGTTATTGACGGGGATGGCAGCCTGCTTATGAATCCCAATGCACTCATAAGTATTGGTGCATATCCGATTCCCAACCTCACGATCATTGGGATTGACAATGCAGCTTATGGCTCAACCGGCAACCAGGAGACATGCACACAAAACCAGATCGACCTTGAACTGCTGGCAAAGGCAAGCGGAATAAAGGATACAATAAAAGCGCATTCTGTGGATGAATTAAAAGAAGCCCTTATGCGCAAAGCCCAGTTCATCCATGTGATAGTAAAACCTGTAAATGCCAGATGCAGTGAGATCCCTTTTTCTGCGATTGAAATAAAAGAAAGGTTCATGAAAGTCGTGTGAGTTAGTTTTTATTGCCTGTTGCGATAATCTTATTATCTATAATGTGTATGTAGCGTTACTCCCCCGGCCAAGGTGGCGGAACGGCTACGCAATCGCCTGCAGAGCGATTACAATCCGGTTCGACTCCGGACCTTGGCTTTTCTCTTCCTATGAAAAAATAATACTATACATGAAATTAAGTACACATACATACAACCAAGCACAAACATTAAACCGAAATGAATTGTAAACTGTGAAGCAGTCCATGTATCCATGTCCGGGTGAGGTTTAAATACATACAATAAGTCAACAGACAATAATACAGGAAGATAAAATAAATAGCAACAATAATTATAGTTATTGATATCAAAATGATAACTGCTGACATTAATATTTTTTCTTTATCCGGTTTGAGAAAATTTTTCAAATCCATAAGGTTATTCTTGCTTTATTTGGCCTTATTATAAAATGAATCCATCGTATGCAGTCATATAAGCCTGGAAATAAAAAACTTCCATAGTCAATAAAAACCAAAAATTATTTACATGAGCATGAATAATATTCTATTGGAACTACGCTCAGTTTTCCTATCATCCATGCCACTTTGGATGATGATTTGCTTTTTTACTGGGCGTACTTCTCCAAATTTCAGTCAGTCGCAATAAATTCCTGATTGCGGCATAAAAAATTTATTTCGTTATTTGACGATGCCCGGTTCGTTAATTTTATATGCCTTCAAATCATTACCTCGCTTTAACATGACTGAAAAAGCAGAAATTGCTTCTACTCCTTCCTCTCCAGCTTCCGGTATTAATCCTCCCGTAATGAACGGTTCTTATCATGACCTGAAGAACAAACTGGCTGAAAAAATGGCGGGTGAGATCACTCTGTCGGATAATCCGGGAGAGACATTAAAAAAATGGCGGGCAAGTTTTGAAATTTCCCAATCTGATCTGGCTTCATTTCTTAAAGTTTCTCCGTCCGTAATAAGTGATTATGAAAGCGGAAGGAGAAAATCCCCCGGGATTTTTATCGTTAGTAAGATCGTGGAAGCCATCCTTGAAATGGATGCAGCACGCGGCGGGGCGAAAACACGTTCCTACGAGGGGATGCTTCACGGAGGCTTCAGTGCTGATGCCATATACGATATCCATGAATATCTTTCCCCATTATCAATAGAAGAACTCATAAAACTCGTGAACGGGGAAGTGGTTTACAGGCCCCCCGCCGAACATATAAAACCGCTGTACGGTTATACCATTGTGGACAGCCTGAGGGCGATCCTGCAGTTATCATACAATGAATTCCAGAAGTTATATGGCTGGAGCTCGGAAAGAGCAATGATTTATACCCAGGTATCAACAGGCAGGTCGCCTATGGTAGCCCTGAGAGTGACAAACCTGAAGCCTGCGCTGGTAGTCATACACGGAATTTCAGCACAGCAGGTAGATAAGATCGCGGCAAAGATCGCAGAGATCGAACATGTTCCACTTATTGCAACGGTCATGCCAATGACAGACCTTATCCGGGCACTTCAGTCGCATGATTTAAAACATTAATATTTTTATATAATATCAAAAAAAAGAGGTACTAAGATGAATGTTGGAATAGTTTCATATGGCGCTTATATACCCAGGTACAGGATTCGGGTTGAAGAGATAGCAAGGGTATGGGGCGCTAACGCAAATAGCATAATTGACGGGCTAATGGTTTATGAAAAATCAGTGCCCGATCTTGATGAGGATTCAATAACAATAGCAGTAGAGGCAGCACGCCATGCGATCAATCGCGCAGAAATAAATCCTGAAAAAATAGAAGCCATATATACAGGTTCTGAAAGCCACCCTTATGCGGTTAAACCTTCGAGTACGGTTGTGGCCGAAGCTATTGGGGCTACCCCGCATCTTACAGTTGCGGATTTTGAGTTCGCATGCAAGGCAGGAACGGCGGCCATACAAACATGCATGGGCATGGTGGATTCGGGAATGATAGAATTAGGTATGGCGATCGGTTCGGATGTTTCACAGGGTGCTCCGGGAGATGCGCTTGAATATACTGCAGCCGCCGGCGGAGTGGCCTATATCATAGGGAAAAATAACATTGTTGCGAAAATCGAATCCACTTATTCATATACTACGGATACACCGGACTTCTGGAGGAGGGAGGGAATGCCTTATCCGGAGCATGGTGGGAGGTTCACGGGAGAACCGGGATACTTCAAACACGTTTCATCTGCTGCCGAAGGTCTTATGAAAAGAATGGGTACAAAACCTTCCGATTACAATTATGCAATATTTCACCAGCCAAATGGCAAGTTCCCGACCCGTGTAGCAAAGATGCTTGGTTTTACCAGTGAGCAGATAAAACCAGGACTTGTTGTTCCGCGTCTTGGAAATACATATTCAGGTTCATGCATGATGGGACTTGCAGCCACTCTTGACATAGCAAAAGCAGGAGACCGCATATTCATGACTTCTTTTGGTTCAGGTGCAGGAAGCGATGCTTTTAGCTTCAACGTGACAGACAGGATCGAGGAAATACGAAACGGAGCGCCGAGCATTGAAAAATTGCTGGCTGATCCGATATATATAAATTATGCGACCTATGCAAGGCATAAAGGTAAAATCAAACTATAAGGTGAAAAAATGAGAGATGTGGCAATTATTGGAGTCGGATGCACGGAATTCGGCGAATTATGGGA
>Ga0172443_1038_pt1 | contig 39492 bp, 34 predicted proteins | sample MayberryNE_Catta_6_FD_114741 | JGI IMG/M metagenome (GOLD analysis project Ga0172443, IMG submission 114741) | reverse complement strand
AGCCAAGTAGGTGCGGTACGCATCGAATTAACGCCTGGGGAGATTGAAGCCAATACTTTGATGTTCCTGAGATACTTGAACAGTATCCCATACATCAAAGCAAGTTCGGTCTATGAATCAGGAAGCCTCACAGCTTTAGCGTGAGGTAGTTCACACGACCACTAATGGTTCCATTTGATTTCTGGACAAGGTCGATTTCCGCACTAGTGGTATTGGAGGGAGTTACTACTCTTCCGCTGACAGTATTGTCGTTGTATGTGGGCTGCTTGCTTGCAGTAACATTGTATGTCCCTTCAGGTATTATGAATGAATAGTTGCCGTTAGCATCTGTTGTCTTGATATCATTACCGGTTATCCATACGTTTGCTTCGGGTACAGGTACGCCTTCACTTGTTACCGTGACATTAATGTATCCCTTCGGGGAAGATTCTATACTCAACGTTGCATTCTGCGTGGTTGATACATCACCATTGATCGGATAGTAGCGTATCGCCGTGGTCTGGGCTGGACCGCCTGCCATGCCCCGGACTTCGATGCTGTATGTCCCCGATGAGAGAGCATTCGTATCGATAGTACCGATCGCAACCTCGCTTATTGAGTTAAAGTCGCCGTCAGCTGCTGACATCGGTATCCATGATTTGATCTCAGTTGGGCCTGACATAATGCGATACTGGGCGCCGTCAATGAATGCATATATTCCTGTGAAGTTGACGGTCGCAGTGACACTGACATCTGTTCCTGGGAGGACTGTTGATGCGTTCAGTAACGGGACTGACGTCGTTGGCTTTAAAGACTGGTCCTGCAGACTAACACGATGGATGGTCTGGACCATGTTAATTCCTGCTGTGTGGCATCCTCCCCCGGTAGCGCAGGCTCCTCCGAAATTGGCTATATGCTGTCCTCCGCCTGGAGCATTGAACGGGGCATCGTCAAGATTTGTTGCATAATGGCAGTCCGCGCAATCCGTTACAGTTGTGTTCCCCTGAACATATCTGCTAGCATAGGTCGAATTTGCTACCGAGCCACGCGGATTACCCTGGTGGTATTTGCCATCAGCCACATGACAATCCATGCATGATGCTTTGCCATGTTTCTTTTCAGTAAAAATGATGCTGGATTTTTTCGAACCATTGCCTGTTGCTGTATGGCAGTCAGCACAGAAGTAAGTATTATTCTTGTTTGCTCCTCCTTTTACCATTGAGATGTTTGCGCCGCCGAAATGGCATGTGGTGCAATCACTGTTCTCCACAGCTGACGTGCCGCTCATGTTTGCATGCTTACCAAGATCTGCAGATGTCTTATCTGTATGACAGCTCATACACGCTCTCATGTCCCCGATAGAAACATTATGAAGGAATTCACTCATAGGTGCATTTGGATCGAGTGACAATCCATGGCACCCTTTACAGAAATTATCAGTATAGCCATTGATTGAATGATTGAAATAATTGTTATATATCCCATTCCAATTTGTACCATTTGTTATTTCAGGCGGCGTTTGAAGACCCGCCGCTGCAAATGTGGCATTCATAACAGTCCAGTTCATATCCCCCTTATAATGACAGCCTGAACAGGAATAATTGGTGCCTATTGAATTATTTATTTTATAAGCAGGACTCCATTCAAGAATACGTCCTAATGGCATTAAATTATGAAGGGTACTGTTATGACAATAAATACAGGCAGTGCGAGGCGTAGTATTTGTCCAGTAGCTTCCCCACACCGAACCGTTTGAAGGATCAGAGCTATGACGTAAAGTATTGGGTATCTTGAACGCATTTGTAAAATTAGAATTTATCCCGACAGGAATCCCGGTTTGATGGCAGTCGGGGCATGAAGCTGCAGTTATTTTACCTGCATAGCTGCCATCTGGCTGGATAAATTTAATAGTGTGAGGATCTGCTCCATGACAGGATTCACACATAGTATTATTATTGTGCGGCCTTTTGTAAGGCGCAGCAACTCCATCCCCATCTGTATCAATAGGATAGCCAGTATCATTATGACATGAGATACATTTGTAGGTGGTCGGTGTGTAATCCCCTACAGGGCCTGCGAACACTGAATGCGTTGAAAAAATAATTAGTACGATCGATGCTGTTATAATACATGATAATAAAAATCCAATTTTTAACCAGGGCATCCTTTTAGCACTATTTATCACAAATATTTTTTTAGCCAACATAAAACCTATCTCATCTATCCTTTTATGATGATTATTCACGTTCTTTTGCCATAAATGTTTCGTAGTATTAATAAATTATTAATTGATACATCCTATCAAGAATAATATTCAAAATCGGAAGTATCGTAAAATTCTGTGAAGGAGATATATATGTTATGCTTACGACCCAATAATAAAAACAGAGCACTGCTGATGCCTCAGCGAGAGCCATTGAAATCAAAATTATCAATAGTTTTTCAGAGAAAGACTTTTTAGTGCGTTTGTTTACATATATATTATAGTATAATGTCAATATAAATAAAAACACTATTGTGAACAATGAAGCATAATAATAAATATTAATAAAAGGTATTGGAAATGCTGCTATAAAATAAATTGTGGATATTATCAATATTATAGAATATAATGTAAATATCATTTTGTAATGATTCTGGATTAATTCTTTAATTTTACTGACCCTGAATACAAAATAAATCAGGAGAACATACATGATTAATAGATACCGGTATTCTAGCCCCATTGGAGTATCAGTTATTATTGAGATAAGAGCATTTTTATCATAAAATTTATATAAAAGTCCATATGCTGAAAATAATATTAATATATATATTGCAAAAAATTTATCCACAAGATTTAACTTTATTTTCCCTCTAAGAACCTCCACTATAAAAAATATCGCCAATATCAACAACGGGCTAATTAAGAAAATCCCAAAAGTATTCACAAATTTCAAAAATAATGTATATCCCAAAATCTCAATCCAATCGCCTTTAAATCTGCCAGTCCATGTATATCCAAGTTCATCCAGGAGTTCTATTTGCTTTGTATTAGAAGTCATTGCATCAAGCGAAATAAAATCTTTTGCAATGATCAATGTGGTATTCTTATCAGTCAATGGAGAATTTTCAATTATTGAAAATGGAGTCCCAAGTATCATATAATTAAAAATCAGGAATGGTAACAAAGCCATCAAAAATATTGCTAATGTACTTTTCAAATCTTGAACCTTCCGTTTCAGAATAAATATTTCCATAAATAACAGTGAGGCAAAAAGAACTGCGCCATCCAGGATCCTTGTCCAGACACAAAGTGCAGCCGAAATATATGCCAGATATATAAATTTATTTTCATTTTTTTCAAAATATTCATAAAATGAATAAAAAGACAATAATGTCAATAGCACAGTGAGGCTATGATGTTTCAAGGTAATGGCATAGAATGATAGCGGTGTCGCAAAAATAACAAATAAAGAAGCAAAAATCCCAATTTCCTGGGAGAAAATTTTCTTGAATAATTCATAAACTATTACTGCGATCAAAGAGCCGATCAGAATATTGGTAAATTCAATTGAAAGCAATTCTCCCCATTTTGGGAAATAAATGGGTTTAAAGAAATAATAATTTGAAAACATCAATAATAAGTAAGTTATCCCCGCGTACACAAACCGATATCTTAAGCCTCTGTTAATTGTCAGAAGATATATAATAATACCTCCACTGATAGCCCATATCTGCACAAGAAAAAGGTGTGTACCGTATACGTATTCTATCGAATTTAATAGAAAAAAAACCGGCAAAGATAATATGAGTAAAGAATAACTGAAAACTCCATAGATATTGTTTCCAACAGATGTCAACATCCCTGTCGACGTATTTATTTTAGCAATTTTTAAAGCAAGGGAACCATGGATCAAATTATAAAATTGGTCTAATATTATACCTTCATCAGAAAAAAATAGTCGAGTTCCTGCAAAACTTAAATAAAGAAAAAGCGAACAGAAAAAAATCAGTAAAGGAATCCTGTTTGAATGGATTGACCTTTGTATGGATAACAATATTGACCTATTTAATAGCATCTTTAGTTTAATTTATGCTACTCATATATGTTTCTTCCTATAGAAATTTGGTTCAGAGAATCGCTGGATACATCCATTTCAATATTTTCTCCATAAAAGGTATTATTGTGTAATTTTGAGATGGTGATATGTACGTCATGCTTGCAACCCAGTAGTAAAAAAGCATCAGGACAGAAGCTTCAGCTAGAGCGAACGCAATAACAATTATTAACAGATTATCTGATAAGCTAGCAACAGATTTCCTGTTTTGAGCCAAATTATTTATCAATAAAAGGATGAATAAAGTGATTGAAGTCGCAAGAGCAATATAGTAATAGATATTCATAAATGAAACCGGAAATTCTATAATAAAATAAATCAAACTTATTACCAATATAATAATATAAAGTAAGGCTAGTGTTTTATATTTAGTTTCAACTTTATACTTTATTTTGTCTATTCTGAAAACAAAATAAAGTAGTATAATATACATAACAAGGAGATACCTGTATTCAAGAACTACCGGTGTGTCTATTATAATATATAAAATAGCATTTATATTAAATAATGTGTTCATCAAAATATATGATCCAAATAATATTATGACATACAAACCAAGAAACTTATCCATTGCATTTAATTCAGTCCTTTTTTTTAATATTTCTATCATAAATGCTAACGCAATTATTAAAAATGGACTTATTAAGAAAACACCAAATGTATTTACTGATCTGAAAAAAAGAGCATTTATAATCGTATTATTCCATACATGTTGCAGTGGTAAATTTACATATCCAAGCTTGTTCAATAACTCACCCTGCGATTGAATAATTTCCGAGTTTTTATCAAGTGTAATGAAATCATTTGCATCTGGTATCTTAATAGATTTATCTATCATCGGGAATGTTTCAGCTATAGATAAAGGATTACCCATGATCAAATAGTTCAAACTTAAGAATGGAACAATTGATATTAAAATTATTATTAAAGCATATATTGAATATTTTACTCCACGCCTGAATATGACAATATCAATTATTAGAAGCGATGCCAGAAGCACTGCTCCATCAAGAACTCTCGTCCATATGCAAAATCCTGCCATTATGTATGCTAAATACATGTATTTATTGCCCTTTTTTTCATAGCTCATTTGGAAAAAATAAAATGCCAATATTGTCAGAAATAGTGTAAGGGAATGATGTTTTAAAGTTATTGAATAAAATGATATCGGTGTAGCGAATATCACAAATAAAGATGCGAATATACCTATCTTGTTCCCGAAAAATTTCTTGAAAAATACATAAATAAATGCTACAAGAAAAGATGAAATAAGAATATTCATAAATTCTATAGCAAGCAATTCACCCCATTTGGGGAAATAAATTGGCTCGAAGAAATTCAAACTTAAACCGATTAATATAAGATATGAAAGTATTCCGAAAAATACAGCATATTTTGATTTCCTTATTTTTGAAATGAGATAAACTATAATCCCACCGCTTAAAGCCCAGAGCTGCAAAATAAAAAGATGGAAACCATATATAAAATTTATTGCTTTAAATATATAATATGTTATTAATGATAAAAAAAGTAAAGAATAACTGAACTTTCCATATATATTATTTCCCACGAACATATAAATTCCACTTGTAATGTTAATTTTAGAAAATTTTAATGCTAAAGAACCATTGATCAAATTATAGAATTGGTTCAATATTATCCCTTCATCGGTGAAACTCAACCGTGTGCCTCCGAAAAATAAAAATATAAATACTGAAATAAAAAATAATAAGAATGGAACACGATTTGAATCGAACGCCTTGAAAATTTTCTTGAAATCAATCATGTACGATATTCTTCCATTGAATCAAAAAATCAGATTATCTTTTTATTCTTTCCGTTCTCATTACCTCTTGCCATTCCTTTTGACCATTCGGTCTTCTTCCTTACGAGTTTCTATAATTGCATAGAAATATAATATCGTGATAAATAATAAGATGAAAGGCTGGAGAACTCTAAAGCGCTGGAATAACATTAATATTTGACTATTTGTAGTCGGTTCTCTCATTATAGTGAAATCCCCTGCTTCAGGTACCAGTATGGAACCCAGACCTTTCAAGGCTAGAGGTTTCTTCCCAATAGTAACTGCCTTTCCAATTATATTATATTTTGTTAGTGTCCAAGAGTCCTCCACTGAATTATTGTCACCTTTTGTAATAATGCCGCCTGATGGGGTTATCCTGATTATTCTATGCGTTATCGGTTCTTTGTTAGCTATTGTAGAGAACATAATTATGTCTCCTATGTTCGGTTGTTTGTCTATACTTTGCATAAGCACAAGGTCGCCTTTTTTAAACATTGGCTCCATGCTGCCCGATAAAACTGTCCCTAAATATATGTACTGATTGATTAGTATAAAGAATAAAGCAATGACTCCGAGCCACGGCAGTATCTGGATAACGATGTTACTGCCTCCTCGTTTCTTCTGTTTATACACCCTGAAGCGCTCTAAATATACCCTGCTCCTTTTTCTTTTTGTATCCCCCATAAGAGCTTTTCCTAAAAGCCTATATGCTATACTTTTGCTGTTAATGAAGATGTATAGGAGCAATAAACCAATACCTAAAGCTGCAATGAATAATTCAAACATTTTTTCTTACTTTTTCTTAAGTGGTTCTTATTAAAAAAAGTTGTGGTGATTCGCGCATCACCACTTATCAATTACTTACCAATTGTCAGGCCGTTCAAAGTTGTAGTATGTGTTATAGTGTAGTCATACACTATGGAACCGCTCTTTGGCACAGCTGTGTGGCAACCCAAGCATGCGATATCGTCTGTATTTGCTTGATCTGGTGTATTGGCTGCTAATGAATTTGTCCAGAACGGCTTGTGAGCTTCTTTGGTTCCGTTCAATTCATCAGCTACATTGAAGCCGAGTACTGCAGTTGTTCCATGACACTTTAGACAACTTGGGATAATTGCAGCGTGTTCAGTTTTTGTGCTTCCCGTTGATGTGCCATAACCTTGTGTCAATTGATGACAATCTCCACAATTCTGTGTGCTGTGGATTTTAAGACCGCCATTATATATACCAGAATCGCTTAATCCTAGTTCCGTTGCAACAGCATCTGTTCCACCATGACACTGATTACAGAAGGCATCTGGTGAGTCTGGATTTATCTGTTTGAATATGTGCTGACCGGTATTCACTGAGAATGTAGCCGGAAGCGCAAATAAACCAATAGCCATTACCGCAATCATTATAAATACAATTTTTGATTTTTTCATAAGTGTTTCACCTCCTTCCTATCCATTTTTATTATTGTCTTGATTTGGGAGAAATTTGGGCAAATTTATTATTGTTTTTATAACTTATAAGTCTTTCCATATAAGGATATTTAAGGGTTACCACCTCTGTTTATAACATGGTATCCGGGGTAGAGTTGGCTATGAACTCAGTTCATAGATGACAATGAATACGCATCTGTGAAGGACTTTTTCATACTAGAAAACCTACATGACTTGTCAAAAGACTTGTCTGATGGTGGTTCACGATTCGCTCCAATTAACCTTTGCTTCCGCTCTTGCAATTCTCGTTTTATTGGCAGAAATTATCTCACTATATACAAATACCGGCTGGCTCTTGTTGAGGGAATTTTCAATCAGTGTCACTTTAAAAGAATAATTTCCAGTTCCCTTAAATTCCTGACCATTTGATAGACTTATGGTCTTTAATGCCTCCGATTTAGATATATTGTATATCTGCAATATTTCTACATATATGGCAGGGAACTTTTCTGGTAATACTGCCCCATAATTTAATCTTGAAATTTCTCCCCCTGTTGCCGTTATATCCTGAATAAAAGTGGTATTATTTTCTGAACCTACTGTCACATTTACATAAACTACGGGAACCTTCATGAACCTGCCACCTATATTTTCGATGCATCCAGAGAACAACAATGCCATAAATATCAGCATATAAACTTTCTTGAATTTCATATTTTTCACCTTAGCATTTCGCTTTCGTTCTGCAAGAGAATCATTATAGAGGTGTTTGCATGTGGAAAGTGTTCTACCCAGTTCTACTTCCTGTTTTTTAGTCGGATATATTCTGAATTGATATGCTTTCTTCATGTTTTACTCGACATGTTTATATTGTTTTAATATCTAATATAGATTACGCCTATCCCTTTCATGCAAACTCGACATTTGTTTTTTCGGGATAGGTATCACAATTGTAAAGGGTCAGATTCATCCCTCCCCCTCAGGAGGGGTCTTCTCCACCCTTTGAACTACGGAGATAAAATAGGTTAGTCTCGGCCAATCACCCACACCTGCTAGGTGTGGGCATGATCCGTGAGGGATATGGGCAACAGGTTGACAAGGAGGCATAAATTATGCAGAAGTTAGAAGAAGGAAATACATACACACCCACAGATATTCCGCACGTTAGTAGCAACTGTGATCTGATATTAAACAGAACCGAAACATCGGTTCACGCTGTATCCACGTATGGCGCAGCCATACGTGTGTGCGACGTAAACTGGCGCAACGGTTTAGAGGAAACTCTCAGTGTAATAGGTTTAAAAACATCTTCTAACAACTCCGATGCGGCTCTAATTGCGACAGAACACGCAAAGCAGAACTCGAGTGTACCTGCTGTTCGTGTTCTACACATGAGAGGAAAAACACTCATGCCTACAACAGACAAGACAGAAGTATATTCCGCAGAGGTAAAACTTCGCTCAGATATGGTAAAACTTAATTCAGAAAGAAGGCAGTATCGCAGAGCAAGACGCAGTAGAAAAACATGGTACAGACAGCCGAGATTCCTGAACCGGAAGAAACCCGATGGTTGTTATGAATATTAAGAAAGACACCCTTTCAATTATCCTTGTCGGTATCCTATTATTATTGATAAGTATCATACTTGGAATTGTTATCAATAAACAACTTGAAAGCCCGGATCTTTGCAGTTCCTGCCACGAAATGCTTCCATATTATAATTCCTATATTAATCCCCCGAATGGCTCAATAATATCCTCCCATAGACTCAGCTGTCTCCAGTGTCATGCAAATAAAAGCCTAGACAAAGCACGAAAAAACATAATAGCTGAAATAATAGTTTATAAAACGAACCTTTCTGGTCCGGGTTTTCCACCCGGTGAGCTTACACCAGATTGTATTGGATGTCATCTTCCCGTAAGCCCTGTGCATAACGATCTAAATCAAACAAAGTGCACCGGCTGCCACTGGGCACATATGCCTGAAAGCGTTCCAAAAGCCACCAACATATCTGTGCGTTCCGTTATTCCGTATGGCCCTCATAAAAATAAAACATGCACTGATTGTCATGGCACAAATTTTGAAATGCCGCAATGCGTGAAATGCCATTCCGGACATGGCGGACAGAAACTTGAGAATAGCCTCTGCCTTGCCTGCCATATTGACCCTCATGTTCCAAAAATACCAGGGATACTGCGCAATAACACCGTAATATTTAAAGGAAATATGCCATTTTCTATTTGCGCTCCCTGTCATCAGAACCAATTCCTTAATATTTCTAATACTCAAACAGGTCATACAGATATGGGAACATGCACCTTATGCCATCAATTTCATGGAGAAATACCGAAATGTAAAAAATGCCATCCTGGAATGTTGCTTGATAGGCACCCTAAAAGTTTTACCTGCAAAACTTGTCATGCTACATTTGAAGGTGGGATTCGGATTAAATGCGAGGATTGTCACGGAACTTCTCATGAATGGAGCATCTTTACTGCTATAATAAATCCAAAGTGATAGAATTATCTTTTATTGATAATTTACAGTAGCTTCATATAAATCGTTACTCAATCCTGCATCTGAACCCCCATCTACCCATTCCGCAAAACTGAACGTAAGAGTATTTCCATTCATTACTAAATATCTATTTTTATTGGTTGATGAAGATACATTGTAGAGTAAAGTTGTATAGGTATTGACAGTAGGATTAGGGTTGCGGGCCAATCTTGTCCAACCTCCGCCTGATGGCGAAGTTGCATTATATAGACCAATATTAATAGATTCGCTATTGTTTGTTACCGCGCCAATGAATCTAAGAGATACCCAATTGACACTCTGCACTTTGGACAGAGTGAAATTAACAACCATAATTGCATCACGAGTTGAGTTAGCTGCTCTGTTTACATAAGAAGCATCATCGATCGATAATGCGTCAAGGTTTGCCTGTGAGAATGGCGTTTTAATATCGACCTCTGTATTGGAAATTGTATCGGAATATCGATTCTCACCTGCAGTAAGAGCTGAAAAACCGGAATTTCCTGCACTGTTTGCTACAAGAGTTACTGTTTTTGAAACTGGGGCTGCTGCACTTACTGTCACGGTTATTGTTTCGGTGTCAACCCCGCCATAATTATCCATGGTATTGAAGTACCAGGTATATACCCCTGCATCACCTACCGCTGTCTGCCATGAATAAGCTCCAGTGCCTGAATTCAAACTTCCTTTTGAGGCGTTGGTGCCGAAGGTTAGTGTATCGTCATCGGAATCATTTGCGTTGACTGTAAACTGAAGGAGGTCCCCTTCAACAATACTCTTGTTCCCAATCGAGGACTGGACAGGATTGTTATTTAGGCCCTGGGTTGACCGGGATATGGAACCAAGGCTCTGGCCACCGGAATTGTTGTAAGCATAGACGCTTATGTTGCTCCAGCCGTGAGCACCAATGTAATTGTTCTGGGAGCTAAGGGATGAACCATTTGTCCAGAGGCCGTTATGGCTTACGTTGTAACTATCGGTTAGGTTCCCGGATCCTGGCTGCCAGGTATAGTTCACCCAGAAATTAGACTGGGTGACTGCAAGATTCACAGGGACAGGAGGGAGATAAGCAAGTACGGGCGGGAGAGTGACTGTTATGGTTATTGTTTCTTTGTCAACTCCGCCGTAATTATCGCTGGAATTGAAGCTCCATTCGTATGTTCCCGCATCGCTTGTCCCTGGTGTCCAGGTATAGATGCCGGTTGAGGAATTGATGGATCCTTTTGTGGCGTTAGTGCTGTATGTGATTGTATCGGAATCAGCATCGCTGGCATGAACGGTGATGAGTAATTGCTCACCTGTTGTGATGCTCTTGCTTCCTATCGGGTCCTGGACTGGAACGCTATTGGCAACAGGGGTATCCATGGTCGCTGATGTTGGGCTCAATCTTCCTGAATTATTGTAAGCATAGACGCTTATGTTGCTCCAGCCGTGAGCACCAATGTAATTGTTCTGGGAGCTAAGGGATGAACCATTTGTCCAGAGGCCGTTATGGCTTACGTTGTAACTATCGGTTAGGTTCCCGGATCCTGGCTGCCAGGTATAGTTCACCCAGAAATTAGACTGGGTGACTGCAAGATTCACAGGGACAGGAGGGAGATAAGCAAGTACGGGCGGGAGAGTGACTGTTATGGTTATTGTTTCTTTGTCAACTCCGCCGTAATTATCGCTGGAATTGAAGCTCCATTCGTATGTTCCCGCATCGCTTGTCCCTGGTGTCCAGGTATAGATGCCGGTTGAGGAATTGATGGATCCTTTTGTGGCGTTAGTGCTGTATGTGATTGTATCGGAATCAGCATCGCTGGCATGAACGGTGATGAGTAATTGCTCACCTGTTGTGACATTCATGCCTGGGATTGGGTCATGTACGGGAATATTGTTTGAAACCTGTGTGTTCTGATATATCGAGGATGAATTCAAGCTGCCATTCCCTGACATATTGTATGACCATATGCTGATATTGCTCCAGCCGTGCGGACCTACGGCATCTTTCCGGTAAGGAAGAGTTGTCGTATATGGAGTTCCGTTTACTGTAAGGTTATAGATGTCCGTCAGATTTCCGGTTCCTGGCTCCCAGGTGTATTCTATCCAGAAATTACCCTGAGTAGCTGATAAATTCACCGGGGCTGGGGGGATATATTCATAGACTGGTTCAGGATTAACTGTCACGTTTATTGTTTCATAGGCCAGGCCGCTGTAGTTATCACTTGAATTGAAATACCAGGTATATGTACCGATGTCCAGAGCGCTTGTGTTCCAGGTATATTCTCCTGTTGATTGATTCAGGATACCATTGCTCGCATTGGTGCCATAGCCCAATGTATCATTATCAGCATCCATTGCCATAACATTGAATCGCAGGAGGCTGCCAGCCGTAACATTCTTATTTCCGATTGGTTCAAGGACGGGCTGGTTATTCAAAATCTGGGTTTCCCTGGATGTGGAATTCATACCCCCGGTATTGTTGTATGCCCACACTGTAATGTTGCTCCACCCATGTGGTCCTACCGTATCATTGTGATAAATAAGTGTGGTTCCATTAGTCCAATTTCCATTCAGGCTCAGGTTGTAACTATCAGTAATATTTCCTGTTCCAGGCTCCCATGTATAATTTATCCAGAAATTGCCCTGCTTAGCTATGAGATTTGCTGGAATAGGAGGAATAGATTGTTCTGTGGGTAATACTTTGATCATTATCGTTTCAGAAGCAATCCCGCCATAATCATCCATTGAACCAAAGTACCATACATATTCCCCTGAGTCATTGGTCCGTGTCTCCCACGAATAAATTCCTGTTGTTGTATTAAGACTTCCCTTTGTAGCATTCGTTGCATAAACCAATGTATCATTATCAGCGTCAGTTGCCGCTATATTGAATTGGAGTCTGCTTCCCGGCGCAACACTCCTGTTTCCAATAGTTGCCAGGATGGGGGGATTATTGGGTATGGTGGCATTGAACCATATTTTTGTTTGGTTTATGTTACCGTAAATATCCAGGGTTTGCGCACTGATATTCTGGACATAATGTGGAGATAAAGTGAGATTGAAATAATTATTAAGGAGATTAATCATCGTAAGGTTGGTGCCATTACTATACTTGAATAAAGTATAATTAAAATCCGGGTCGGAAGGATTTGTCCATGTGTTATTTATATAGAAATTACCTGTTTTGATGCCTGGGTTGGATATTGAGGCCGGCGGAATAGCATCATAACTATTTTTAAAGAATCGAAAATCTTCGTTTGAATTTCCATGACAGCGGGCGTCATTGCAGTATCTCTGACCAAATGTATGTTCAGGTCCGTCCTGAGCACTTACTCCCATAAGCTCCCGGCTATGACAGAGCTTGCAGGTCTCTGAACCATCTATAGTTCCATCACCATTGAAGTCAAGATTGTAAAGTCTTGTTGTGTTATTATATACCCAAGTATTGCCACTCCATATCCACTCATCGTTCGTTCCGCTGGAATCACTATCTATATTCGTATAAATGAAACCTGCAGGGTCATAGCTTGTCCCTCCCACTTCCAGATACGTAGTATAATTCTTATTCTCTGCAGCCCCCTGGTGGGCATCAGATCCCACCTGATGCGAATTTGCCGAACCATACCCGTGGCAGCTTATGCAATCCACATTCCTGCCATTTATAAATGTATGCATCCCATCCCCGACTGCCAGCATTATCGGCGGCTGGAAAAACAAAACCAATATAGATGCAACTAACATCATTAAGATGAGATTCTTTTTTGCATCCATCTAATATTCACCTTTTGTTAATTAACATCAAAATTTTGATTTTTTTTATTCCAGGAGATTTTTATTGTGATGTCTCCTTATTTATACCTAAAATTCTGCTATAACTGACCTTTAAGGCCTTCGGTCTTACGGATATTCATTATCATAGAGATTAACCTTCAAGTAAATATACTCTATGGTTGAAAAAAGTGGAAGCCGATAATTATTATCGCCATAATTATGATAATCATCTTACATAAAGGAGGCCTTTTCCGTTAGCTATAACATCACCCGTATACTTCTTATACGTGACACCACCCAGGTCTTCATTTCCTTCAAGCTTGAATACAGGCATCATCTCATCCACGGTCCCGTTGATGATAATCGTGCCTTTTGACATTTCGCTTCCAGGGCGGCTTGTATTGCCTTCTATCACGATCTTGCCGCCATTGTTGCTCAATCCCGGAAGTATTCCCGTATTTCCTTTTACAATTATCTCGCCGCCGCACATATGTTCGCCAACAAAATCAAGGGCATTTCCCAACACTGTTATCTTGCCTCCGCGCATTCCGCATGTCTCTCCGCGATATCCAGAGCCAAGATAATAACCGGCATTCCCCTCAATGATCAACTCGCCGCCTTTCATTTCCCTTCCTGCCCAGGAATCCGCATTTCCCTTAACGGATATATTGCCGCCGCTCATCTTGTTACCAAGATGCATGTCAACATTGCCGTAGATAATTACCAGGCCAGATGTCATTCCTTCCCCGATCCTCTTTACCCTGGAAAAATCCCCTTCCATTATAATTTTTGTGTCAGCTGCCGGCGCAGAACCTTCCACCGCGATCGAAAAAAGTTCTCCAAGAGTGGTCTTCTGGTTTCCGACCCATGCTTCCAGGGATTGGATTTCTTTTTCTGTCTTGCCGGCAAATTTATCGGGGGAGATATTTTCAGCTTCTACCGATATTTTCATCTCTTTCTTAGGTTTTATGGTAACTGTCTGCATCTAGTTCACCTCCACGGGAATTGCTCCTGCTTTTATAACCTGCGCATGAGTTACATACTCATCCTGCACCATATAATTTGCAAGCTGCATCGAATAATAATTTTTGAATTTCTTAACTATATCTTTCATCATTTCACTTGTATCCTGCTCCGGAACATATGCATCCACCCAGTATGTCCTGCCCTGGGGCGTTGATGTGATCTGCCCATCCTTTACAACCACCTGGCCGTCTTTTATCGCATATGCGGCGGATGAGAATGCGCTCTTTATCTTTGAATGCTCAACTGTAGGATCTATCTGGTCGGGTTTAATATCATATATCGAAATATCAGCATCCGCGCCAATTCCAAGATTACCTTTGGTATCAAGAAGCCCGAGCACTTTAGCAGTACCTGCACGTGTCATTATCGCTATCTCGCTAAAATCAAGTTCGCGCTCAATTCCTGGGATCATTGTTCTCTTATGGACAGCTTCATGAAGTGTCTTTATTTCTTCCTGTCGCTTCTTATTGCTCATAAGAAGTGCAATGACCTCGGGATAATTAACGAAGGGACCGCCATTGGGATGATCCGTGGTCAATAGCATCTTATACGGGTCTTTTGTCAGCAACGCAAGTTCAAGACCTATGGCCCACATTATAGCATGGATAGATATCTGCTTGACATAAAATATCGGCACAACGCCTGATGCATCTTCAAGTTCAACATCGCCGTTGCCCCATTTTGCATGCAGCAATTTTGCGTTTGCATACTGCACAGGGCCGTCTGCCGTCATGGTAGTTGCGCTTCCCCAGATAAGTTGCCCCATGTCGCCGGTAACATTACTATTATTGTTAAGATAATTTGCCACTTCGTCGGCTTTTGATTCAAAGTCACCCCAATTTGTTCCTCCCCATGAATTAAAGGTTAAATGAGTGACATGCAGCACCTGCCTGTCTTTGCTCGCTTTTACCTGGTTTGCAAGTTCCATGCTTGCAAGTGTAGTCTTGTAATTGCCAGGCTTGCCAAGGTTGTTGCAATGCAGGTGTACTGAATGAGGGAGTCCCAGCATCTCATTTGCTTTCATCAATGACACTATTATCTCTTTTGGTGTCACATCAAAATTCGGGACGACATCATCCAGCCCACTGACGTTCTTACCAAAACCCCACATCTCTCCTCCCCCGGGATTTACGCATTTAACTCCAAATCCCCTGCTTGCAAGTAGCCCCCATGCTACATAAGCCGCAAGCTTATCCATATCCTTCTCCCGAACAAAATCCATAGTTGGCCAGTTGCTTCCGAAAAGTGTCAGGGCGCCTTTGTCAATGATGGGGATCTCTTCAAGCTCTTCATGGGTGTGCCGCGCTTTCATTATAGCCTGGGCTGCCTCAAAAACCGTTGTGTATCCCATCTGTGCATAGCGGTATCCCATTGCATAGACATTGGGGACGGTGTAGCCTGTATATGGTCTTGTTATTTTTGTCCTGGGTTTTATTCCCGAGCGCGTATCTTCCGGGCGCATTATTCTTCCCACATTTACCTTTGCGCCGGCAATATGCGAATGCGCATCAACGCCGCCTGCCATTACAAGCCTTCCGCCAGCATCGATCACTGTGGCTTTGCCACTCACTTTATCCACGATTTTTCCATCTTTTATCGATATATCGGTCTTATCACCATTGATCCCATTGACCGGATCATAAACCGCACCGTTCTTTATAATAAGTTCCATTTTATTCACCCCTTAATTCTCTCACTCGTTCAGTTATCTTTTCAAGGATCTCAGTATCCGGCGGATGCATGGGTTCAACCATCTTTCTCATCCTGAGTGATACGCCGTCCATCCTGTACGCAGTGCCCGCCACTTCAACACCACAAATAGCAACGGGAATTACCACATTTGCGACTTCCGTTGTGGGATTCCAGTATGGATCTATCTGGACTACCGGAATTCTTGCAAGATGGCGAACTGAGTCTGCCGGGAAATGTGCCCCTGCATCACCGGCAATTATCATTGCTGCATCTGTTTCTTTTCTCAGTAGAACATCGTTCGCAGCTGTCTCACCCGGATTATAATACGGTGCACCCCGGGCAAAATCCACAGCAGTGGCAAAACCCGTCTCCCATGAGCATACCTGTCCGAATCCAGTGACATTGTAGTGACCGCGCATGGGCGTAATAACGCATTTTGTAAATGAATTGAGTTCTGTCGTTAAAGAAATGGCGTTATCAATGTTCTTGTACATGGATTTGCTCTGGGTAAGCCCCATACCAAAGAAGATGCTAACGAATTTAGCTGTCTTCAATACTTCAACGATTTTTATGAGCTGTTCCTTCGATACACCTCCAACTGTATCGGGTACCACATCCGCATGACCGGAGAGTATTGCACGCAGGGCGGAAACCACGAGATAATCGCTTCCCTGTTGTACCTGCACGTATTCATCCGCCATGTTAGCGGTTTCTGTTTTTCGCACATCCACTACAATGACTTTGCGCGCTTTTCTTCCTTTTTCAGTGAATAATCCTTTTGAGAAAACAGAATATCGTCCCATGTGCCTGGGATGGGCATGCACAGGATTGCTTCCCCAGAACACAATAACATCTGCGCGATTCTTTATCTGGCCAAGGGTAGCAGAAGGAAGACCTTTTTCATGGACAGCAAGAGTTGAAGGGGCATGGCACACTGTTGCCGTGTTATCGATAATTGCACCCAGTTCCTCTGCAAGAAGTATACCTTTCTTATGGACCTCACATACTGCTGATGCCCAGCCGTATAAAAGAGGCCTTTTTGAATTTGAAAGGATAATGGCCGCTTCATTAATTGCTTCATCATAAGAGACTTCCCTGAACTCGGAATTTTTGTCATTCCTCATCATCGGGGCTTTTATCCTGTGATGTCCCATTATTTTGGCCGAGCCAAGTTTACATGCCTTTTTAACATCGGTTATTTTATTGTTATCTACAACAATTGTAAGGTCATCGCACAGGCAGCCGCAAAAAGGACATAGCGCATCTGTAATTACTGTCATTACTTATACCTCGCGATCAATTCTTTCATTGTTAATACTTTCTTCTCAGTTGGCTCTATGCGCGAAGGAATCCCTTTGAATCCTGGCATCCCGCAACCCCTGGTATCCGGATTAACCACTGCATTTGCCCATGGGCCCATTGGAATAAAAGCCAATCCGTCAGGATTTCCTTTGTTCTCTTTCAATTTTACAACCACATCACCATGATCTGTTTTTACTGATACGCAGCTCCCAGGACTGATTCCCAGGGCACCAATATCCTTTGGGTTCAATTCACAATAAGCAGTTGCCTCCTGATAGTCAGATGAGGTTTTATTTTCAATAGTCGCTCCCTGGTTAATTGTTCTTCCGGTTATAAGTATTGCATTCAATGCCATTTTATACACTCTTCTTTATTGTAAATTACTTCCCTGTTTAAAAAGTAATTGTTTATATTCATATTTTTATTGTTTCGGGTCTCGAATTTTTAATAAATAGTTGGGTGTTTAGTATATAAAGATGTCGAAATATAACAAAGGTATTGATATGTTTATGCCAACATATCCCGCATCCGTGAACCGCATCAATCGCAGCACCCCGCACATGCCCGGTATTGCAGGATTTTTCTATTGTCGAGCATGAGACACCTCTTGTTTTGCCTGCTCGTGCCGCTCCGGAAGTAAAACCGACTTCACACCATTTACACATCCATCTTCATGTACATCACACCTTCATTCATAACAGCATGATAATTGAAATCGGATTATTTTTTGTTGTTTTGTTTGTAGCGTTAGCAATATTATACAAGCTTACTGGAAAGGACAAAATAAAAAATGCTTCTTGGATAGCATTTTTTAGTGGATTATTTTTGCTGATTTTATCTCTAGTCATGGAAATCCGGAACTAAAACAAAATTAAATTTAAAAAAGAAAAAACAGAAATATGGACGCTGAATTTTTTAGACTTCAGCAGTCTCGCGTAACGGTTCAAATCCAATATTCTGCTCAAACGTAATATCTATCTCTGGCAATATATCGACATAATTCACCAATTCGTGATATATTTCATGCCTTGGACTTACAATTATCACATGTGCGGGAGGATGGATCTTCCTGAGCCTCCCTATCGCAACGCTTGCCTGGTCTTCAAGCGGAACTATCGCAGCATACGAACAACACGCTTTTAACGGACTTTTCATTATATGTGTAAGAATGTTATCTGCAAAAGTAGGTTCCAATTTTCTCGCGTGATCAGAAAAAGTCAAATTCGCATACCTTACGAGATCATACAATGCAATTTTCACTTTTGATACATCATCTGCCCTAACAACAGCCATTGAGTTCATTTTTTCCCCCTATTCTTATTTATATCCATTTTTAGTGTTAATAAAGTAGTAGTACGGATATAAAGACTAGTGTTAACAATAGTACTACTTTAGTACTACTGGTAGTATATTATAAAGGATATGGTGGAATTTTAGAATATATTGGATGAATCGTGCCGTTTATATTATGTCAAATACTCTATAGTCGCCGATGAAACAGGACTATCTTCACTATTTTCCGAAAAGATCATGCTATCCGAATCAACTGGAAGCGATGCAGGCTATTCACGAAGCTCTGATAAAAAAAAAGGTCATTTTATTCGAGGGCGCATGCGGTACAGGTAAAACCTTAAGTTCTCTTGCACCTGCGCTTCACATTGGGAAAACAGAGAAAAAAACCGTGGTCATTGCCACCAATGTCCATCAGCAGATGGCGCAGTTCATTGAAGAGGCAAGAGAGATAAAAAAATCGGCGGATATCAAAGTTGTTGTCCTGAAAGGTAAAATGCTGATGTGTCCCAGGCCCAATATGGATTATGACACATGCAGTCTGCTAAGAGAAAATACGTATCAATTGATTGAGCAGGAAAAGGATTTTGGGCAATTAAAGAATGAAATACAATCTGTCAGGGATAAATTAAAACGTAATAAGGATACGGGGCTTATCCAGGTCCAAAGAGAGTTGAGCAAAGAATTTGATATTGAGGAAAAAAAGCTCCATGATACCAGGAAAAACTCATGCGACTACCTGAATAAATTACTAAAAAACGATACGGATGATTTTCGCGCATGGCTCTTTTCTGGTGTCCGCACACCCGAAGAAGTGGCGGACTGGGCTTTGTCAAACGATACCTGCGGGTATGAGCTTCTCAAACGCTATATGAAAGAAGCCGACCTTTTGATCTGCAATTATCATCATTTTCTTAATGAAGATATCCGCACTAATGTGCTTGGATGGCTAGATAAAAGCCTTGCGGATGTCATTACGATCTTTGATGAAGCCCACAATATTGAATCTGCTGCTCGTTCTCATTCATCCATGACACTCACTGAATTTACCCTGAAAAGAGCGCTTGATGAGATCGAGGTAAATAAAGAGACCAATATTCCGGCGGATGCTCAGACTTTACTTACGGTTTTTCTTGATACAATAAGATCAACTTATAATATTATTTTTGATAAAAAGTTCGGAGAAAGGGAAAGAGTGGGCAAGGATTGGTATGATCTGCGGATCGCGGATCCTCAGGAGCGTACAGACATGTTCCGGGAAAAAGTAATAGGGGCTCTTGGGAAAGCAGGAATCAAAAAACCGGATGAGACAATAGAGCGTTTAAGAAGTTTCGGATTAACCATTGACGCTTTCTATGAAAAACAATTCAACGAGGGGAAAAGCCCGATAAAAAAAATATCCAGCTGCCTGGTCACGGCAATTTTTCTTTCCAATTACCTTAAATTCTCAAAAGATAAGAGCTATTATCCGATATTGAATGTCAGGCGCCAGAACTCCGAGATCTCCGGAAGGCTTGAACTATTTACCTGCATTCCAAAAAATGTCACAGCACCGTTATTTGACTCTGTCCATTGCGCGATCCTTATGTCTGCGACACTTGCGCCTTTTGAGACAATTAAAGCTACGCTTGGTATTTCACGACAGACTTGTGAATTATCTTTCAGCCTGACTTTCCCGAAAGAAAAGCGCCTTACCATAGCTGTATCTGTCCCGGCTCTTTTTTCAAAGGACAGGGACAGTCCGCAGACAAAAGAAATAATCACTAAAGTCCTTACAGATATTATTGAACAGTCCGATGGTAATGTGTTGATATTTTTCCCGAGCTTTTATGAAGCAACCCAGTACAAGAAAAGGATCAAATGCGATGTCCCTGTTTTTCTTGATGAGGTAGGGGTTTCATCGCAGCAAATCCGGGATGAATTTTTTAAGCTGGGCGAATCGGGGAAGAAGGCTGTGCTCATATCCTATATGTGGGGAACGCTTACGGAAGGTGTCGATTACAAGAATGGAAGGGGCAGGACCGTGGTTATTGTAGGTGTTGGATATCCTGCTTTAAATGACAGGACGCGCGCAGTCGAATCAGCATATGATGCTGAATTCGGGCATGGATGGGAATACGCCATCGAGATCCCGACTATCAGGAAGGTAAGGCAGGCTCTTGGGCGAGTTGTGCGTTCACCTGAAGATTATGGGGCTCGTGTGTTGCTTGACGGGCGTTATACGTCCACATCCATAAAACGTTATGGTAAATATTCTGTTTTCAAATTCTTCCCTGAAGAAGAAAGAGCAGAAATCATTGACGTGGAACCCGATCGGGTCAAATACTCACTTATGAACTTTTTTAATGATATAAGAAAGAATTCCGCAAAAATCGGTAAAAAATAATAATTAAAAGAAAAAGCAAAAAAATTTTAAGCTGCTTTTTCTGCGATCGCAAATTTGCGCATTACTTTATTTACTGTTATCTTAACTTTATCGCCGACTTTTGTTTGCGGCACAAAGATGACGAAACCTTCTACTCTTGCAATTCCGTCTCCTTCTTTTGCTATATCATCTATCGATACATCATAACTTTCTCCGACTTTTACCGGAGCAACTTTTTCCTGATATTCACTCAAGTTTTACACATCCTTACATTCGATTATCGTCTGCTAGGGCAAACATAACTGCAGAAAATAGAATGACCTTTCACTGCTGTAAATGCTGATCCCGTAACAGCCTGTAATCTATATTTGTTACAGTCTTCAGAATATATAAGACTTTGCTAAACTACAAATAATATCATTTATATAACCCCTATCCCCTAAAGTCATAGATGCTTCGCACACGACTTCGTGATTTCATCGTGACAGGAGATGACTGGATATTTGCAGTCGCTGACTACTGCCACGAGGGCGGAATACGTTCAATCCTCAGGTACGTACCCGACCCGAATGGAACAAGAGGTGTTGAAAAAAAATTTCGAAAAATGGATTTTGATGATGCTTTCGTTTTCATGAAAAAAGCCCGACCCGAATGGGTAAAGGATGTCCACATCGTACCATGGGACTCAGTTAAAGAGATACTTTCGCCCAACAAGAGGCTGCCATCGATAGCAAATAAAAATGAAAAAGTAAAGGCCATTGTAAAAACACTTGAAAAATATGTGCCTCTTGAAAACATGGGTGTAACCGGCTCCCTTCTTCCCGGTCTTGAAATTGAATCATCGGATATTGATTTTATCGTTTATGGAAGCCCATGGTTCACTGCAAGGGATATCATCAAACGTGAAAAGGAAAAGAAAAATCCCATCAATGAGATAAGCGATGAAATGTGGCATGATATTTATAAGAAACGCAAGCCTGATATCTCATTCGATGAATTCCTGCTCCATGAGGCCAGGAAAGGCAACAGGGGTATGGTGGGAGGAACATATTTTGACCTCCTTTATGTTCGTGATTGGAAAGATATCACCCCATGTTTGCGAGGAACCGATATTGGAAATAAAACGATCCGGGCCACTGTCACGAATGCTGATTTTTCATTCGACAGCCCCGCTATCTATAAAATAGATCATCCCGAAATAAATTATGTATTGTCCTATACTCACACCTATGCCGGACAGGCGCTGCCTGGTGAGAGAATTGAAGCCAGAGGTATGGTTGAAACTCTTGGCAATATGAAACGGCTGGTGGTAGGAACAACGAGAGAGCCAAAAGGGGAATGGATAAAGTCGCTGACTTTGCTTGAGTCCTGATTCAAATATGTTCTCTCACTTTTTCAAAAATGCTCTTGCCCTTTGTTTTTTCTCCGCTTAAATGAGCAAATTCCCTTAAAAGCTCTTTTTGCCTGTCAGTCAATTTTGTAGGAACCGCAACCTTGATTTTTACAAGCTGGTCACCTTTACCCGATATGTGAAGTCCGGGTATTCCTTTGCCTTTCAGGCGGAAAACCTGGCCGTTCTGTGTCCCCGGCGGGATCTTCATTTCAGCCTTCCCGTCAAGAGTTGGAACGATTATTTCATCACCCAGGGCAGCCTGGGTAAAACTGATAGTTGCTTCCATTATGAGGTCATTCTCATCGCGTGTAAAAATATTATGGGGCCTAACATTAATTTCCACATAAAGATCCCCCGGAGGTCCGCCTTTCGCGCCTGCTTCGCCTTCGCCCGTTACACGAAGCCTGGAGCCTGTATCAACACCAGGCGGGATCTTCACTTCGATCTTACGTCTTCTCTGGACAGTACCTCCGCCATGGCATGCACTGCAGGGAGAATCGATAATAGTGCCAGTTCCCCGGCATGTAGGGCAAGTTGAGGTTGTCATGAACCTCCCAAATGGAGTATTTTGCGTCCGGTTAACCTGGCCGCTGCCGCGGCAGGTTGAACATGTTTTGGGAGATGTTCCCGGTTTTGCCCCGCTTCCGTGGCATACATCACAGGTTTCCGTTCTTGGGACTTCTAACTCTACCGCTTTTCCATTGGCTGCATCTTCAAGATTTATGGCTAATTCGTAAAGTAGGTCCGAACCCCTGCTTGGGCCTTCACGCCTCCCTCCTCCACCTCCGAAAAAGATATCAAATATGCTCCCTCCACCCCTTGGGCGTCCCCCCATCCCGATATCCCTGAAAAGGTCTTCGAAATCAACTCCCCTGAAAATATCCTCCTGTGAATACCTCTGATCAATACCAGCATGCCCGAACTGGTCATACTGTTGCCTTTTACCCTGGTCGGATAACACTGCGTAAGCTTCTGATATTTCCTTGAATTTCTCCTCGGCGTCAGGTGATTTGTTCTTGTCCGGATGAAATTGCATAGCTAATTTGCGATATGCCGATTTTACTTCGTCTGCCGATGCTTTTTTCTCCACGCCGAGAATTTCGTAATAGTCACGTTTAGTAGCCATAAAATTAAAGAATCATCTGTTTTTTTGTGCTAATGTCTTTCATTTAAAATATAGATTGTGGTTTATGTATTTATCCGGACTCTGCATTATCCGGAATAAACCAAAAAGCATCATATGTATATGAGTTATTTTGAAACTTTTTTATTGTCTTCTGGTTTGAAAAACCACAGAGAGCGCAGAGTACACAGAGAAAAGGTCAACACTCTGTGCTCTCTGTGTACTCTGTGGTTGATTTTCCTTGCAATGAATCATGTCGGATATTTCTACTTCTTATCCTCATCCACAACTTTATATTCAGCATCGGTCACTTTCTCATCCTTATTTTCTTCCTGTTGGCCTGCCTGCTGCTCTCCCTGCGTACCCTGCTGCTGCCCCTGTTGCTGCTGCGCCTGCTGTTGATACAATATTGTGCTGATAGCATGCATTTCTTTTGTAAGGTCTTCAACTGCTGATTTTATCCTGTTCACGTCATCGCTTTTTATGGCTTCCTTTACAAACTCCACGGCTTTTTCGACTTTCTGTTTCTGGTCGCCGCTGACTTTGTCCCCAAGCTCCTTGAGTGTCTTCTCTGAAGTATATATTAGCGTATCAGCCTGGTTCAGTAATTCCACCTTTTCTTTGCGCTGCTTATCTTCCTCGGCAAATTTCTCAGCGTCTTTGATCTTGCGGTCTATCTCGTCAGAAGCCATTTTAAGGGGGGCAGTTATTGTCATCTTCTGCTCTTTGCCCGTTCCAAGGTCTTTTGCTGTTACATGAAGGATACCGTTCGCATCTATATCAAAAGTAACCTCTATCTGCGGGATGCCGCGCGGTGCGGGGGGTATGCCCACAAGATTGAACCTTCCAAGGGTCACATTATCGTATGACATAGCCCTCTCACCCTGAAGAACATGGATTTCAACAGTTGTCTGGGTATCCGCGGCTGTTGAGAATATCTGGCTCTTTCTGGTTGGGATTGTAGTGTTCCTATCTATCAGCTTTGTCATTACATGACCCAGCGTTTCAATACCAAGCGTGAGCGGTGTAACGTCAAGCAGCAGGATGTCTTTTACTTCACCTGAAAGAACACCTGCCTGGATGGCAGCGCCCATTGCAACGCATTCCATAGGATCCACACCCCCTTCCACTTTCTTCCCGACATAGTCCTCAACGAATTTCTGGATAACAGGCATCCTTGTAGGTCCCCCCACAAGTATGATCTTATTAATGTTTTCCTTTGTAAATTTTCCATCCGATAAGGCCTGTTCCATGGGTTTTCGGCACCTATCTATTACAGGTCTGATCACTTCTTCAAGTTTTGACCGCGTCATCGTCATTGTCAGGTGTTTAGGGCCGCTGGCATCTGCAGTTATGAAAGGCTGGTTTATCTCAGTGGTAAGTGTTGTTGAAAGCTCGATCTTTGCCTTCTCGGCTGCATCCCTTAACCTCTGGTTTGCAACCCTGTCCTTGCGAAGATCAATACCGTGCTCCTTCTTAAATTCCTCTGCGATGTAATCCACCATCAGGTTATCCATATCAGTGCCACCAAGCTGGGTATCCCCGGCCGTGGATTTGACTTCAAATACTCCTCCTCCCATTTCCATAATGGTCACATCAAGAGTGCCTCCGCCCAGATCGAAAACCATGATCTTCTGGTCCCCTGCCTTATCAAGACCGTACGCAAGGGAAGCAGCTGTGGGTTCGTTGATTATCCTTACAACTTCAAGTCCGGCTATCTCTCCTGCATCTTTGGTTGCTTGCCTCTGGTTATCGTTGAAATATGCAGGAACCGTAATTACCGCTTTTTCCACCTTGTCACCAAGAAAGGCCTCTGCATCCTGTTTAATTTTCTGCAGCAGGAATGCTGAAAGCTCCTGTGGCCTGTATTCCTTGCCCCGGAGATTATACTTATAATCAGTACCCATCTTTCTCTTGAATGCATAGGCCGTGCCCTCTGTATTTGTTACTGCCTGTCTTCGTGCGGCTTCCCCTGTCAGCCTCTGCCCGTCTTTTGTAAAAGCTACATATGACGGAAATGCCTTCCCACCCAGGGATACACCCTCTGCACTTGGTATTATTACCGGTCTATTCCCCTGCATTACTGCAGCTGCTGAATTGCTTGTACCCAAATCTATTCCAATTATTTTAGCCATTATTTTACCTCATATTCTGTTTCGGTATCAGATTCTTTCTCTGATCCCTTCTTTTTCGATACTCTTACTTTAGAATAACGAAGGACTTTCCCATTTAACATATAACCTTTTGCAAATTCTTCGAGTATTGTACCTTCTTCATCATCATCTGTAAGTGTTTGCATCATTGCTTCATGCCTTGAATGGTCGAACTTCTCACCCAGGGCTTTGATGGGGACAAGACCATTTCTTTCGAGCACGACCTTGAATTGTTTATAGACAAGTTCCATGCCTTCGATCAATTTATCCTTATTATCCGTCTTCCTGGCATTTTCAATTCCCCGCTCAAGACTTTCAAATACATCTATAAACTCCTGTATGAGCTTTTCATTCGCGTATTTTATGAATTCCTCCCGGTCTTTTAATGTTCTTTTTCGGAGATTATCGAATTCTGCGTTCAGACGAAGATATTTGTCTTTTTCTTCATCGAGTTGTTTTTTTGCGATATCTAATTCCTTAAGGAGCTTTTCCTCTGTTGTTTCAGTCATCTCCTCTTCGGTTTCAGGGATCTCTGGTACTATTTTTTCCGCATCCATTTTGTTATTGTTTTCCCTTATATTCAATTATAAACTACTCCATAAAGAATCATGAAAAAATTAAATATTAAATTCATGCAATACAACACCACATTCCCATAAGGTATTATATTATCATAAACTTCATTCTATTTAATATTAGTCTTCTCCCACATCAGGGGCCTGGATACCATCATAAAAATCTGCTGTATGTTCGGGTTTAACATCCATCATGCCCGTTTCTTTTGCCATCAGGATATCGTTGATCCGCAAGATCATTACAGCGGCATCAGTGGCTGATTTGATCTCCTGGGTCTTAACGCGAAGCGGTTCGATGACACCGAGTTTGAGCATATCTTCGGCCTTACCTGAAAAGACATTCAATCCAACATTCTTTACGCCTTTATCATGTTTATTCCTGAGTTCAACAATAATATCAATTGCGTCAAGACCTGCATTTTCTGCTATTGCTTTAGGTATTTCCTCAAGCGCCTGTGCATATGCCATTATCGCTAATTGCTCCCTGCCCCCATGCGTTGTCGCATATTTGCGAAGCCTTGTTGCGATCTCGATTTCAGGTGAACCGCCGCCTGCAGTGATCTTCCCGTCTTCTATAACAACGCCCACTACACGCAGTGCATCATCAAGGGCTCGCTCCACCTCATCTGCTACATGCTCTGCGCCGCTGAAGATCAATATGGATACTGCTTTTGGGTTCTCGCATCCTTCCACATAGACCATCTTATAATTGCCCGCACCCCGCTCTTCTACAAGATCTGCTTTCCCAAGGTCCTCAGGTTCAACACCATCCACCTTCGAAACAACACGTGCTCCTGTGGCTTTTACTATTTTCTTAATTTCTTCTTCCTTGCATCTTCTCACTGCAAAAATGCCTTTCTTTGCAAGATAATGCATACCGATATCATCTATACCTTTTTCAGTAAAAATTACATTCGCGCCGCTTTTTGCAAGAGCTTCCACTCTCTCCTCAACAAGCTTGCTTTCCTCAAGCCTAGCCTCGGGAATGAGTTCGGGAGATGTTATCTTTAGCTTTGATTTCACCTGTGTCTTTTCAACCTCTATACCCGTATCAAGTACAGCTATCTTTGCATTCTCGATCCGCCTTGGCATATTCTTATGCGCTCTGGCCTTATCGATAACAAGCCCGTGAACGAATTTTGTATCTTTTATGCTGCCTCCCCGCTGATGGATGATATTGATGTTTTCCTTTATGTTTACTTTTCCGCCTTCTTTTATGGACTTGGCTGTCTCAACGCATAACCTGACAAGTGAATCAAGAGCCAGGTCCGCGCTTTTTCCGGTAAGAGCTGTTTTTGCGATATTTTCGAGCACATCATCAGAGGCATCAATTGCGATCTCATCAAGGATCTCAAGAGCCTTTAATGACGCAAGACCATATCCTCTTGTGATCGTCGTGGCATGAACCCCCTGTTCAACAAGAGCATGGGCTTTGTTTAGAAGCTCACCCGCAAGAACAACCACACTTGTTGTTCCATCGCCTGCCTTGTCTTCCTGTGTGCGGGCTACCTCGACCATCATTTTTGCGGCCGGGTGCTTAATATCCATTTTTCGTAAGATCGTAGCACCATCATTGGTTATGACGACATCCCCTACGGAATCGACAAGCATTTTGTCCATACCTTTCGGGCCAAGTGTTGTTCTTACCGCATCAGCTACAGCTTTTGCTGCAGATATATTAAATCCCAGGGCATCTCTTCCCTGCGTTCTTGTACTGTCTTTATCTAAAAGGATAATAGGCTGTCCGCTTAATTGTCCTGCCATAAATGAATTACCTCCAAAGTTAGGATATTTCTTAGTGTTTGTGGTTCTATAAATAATTTGTGTGCAGTAATATATTAGTTTATAATTATTTTATAAATTCAAACACGGTCATTTTCTTCTTCTTAACCTCACCGCTTCTTGCAGGAATAGTAGGGATAATGATATTGATCCACTTGCCCGATTTTCGGGAGTTCCACGATAAAAACAGACCCGCCTCTCCGATAGTCTTGTTTGCCCTGATAGGCATGCTCCCGGTTACATTGTTCTCAATATCTACCCCTGCCTTTGAAGCCGAAGGACGGAGATTTTCTACAACTTCTTCTATTTTCCATCTTAGATCCATATCAACGAATTCAAGACTTTCAAGGCTCCCAATCCTCGCGAATTTAGTGGCGCTGTCTATTAGTTCTGTTGCCCTGGTAACTTCTGGAGTAATCTATCCGGCACAGGTTTCAGCCAGACATGTACGGATTCAAACTTAGATGGAATTTGTGATTTGAGTTATATGTTGTCCACAGGAAATGAGGACTATCTACCTCTGGCAATACCGGCAGGATATATAAATGGCTCGTCAAATACAACAATACTGGAATCGCAGGCGCAATTATCGCTACGAATACCAGTGTTTCCACAAATACTGATGCATCAGGCTTCTATTCATTTCAGCTTCCTGCAGGCACCTACCAGCTAAATGCAACTTCTGAGCCCCAATATTATCCCAACAGCTCAATTGCTGTTACAGTTTTGAATGGAACGACCAGGGTGGTGCAGAATATCAACCTCATAAAGAAACCTACGGGAATATTACAGGTATTGTTTCCCTTATTTGATAATCCAGTTCTTTAAATTTCCAGGGCTTATTCTATAGCGATCTGCAAAATCCCACGAACGCCCCCGCAAAATCCTTATAAGAGGCTGCATGCAGATGCGCATAAGCTGCCATTGTATTGTTTACAAGTATCCCGTCATACTCACCTTTTATTCCAACGCCGCGATCAAGCCTGATGGCAAATTCAGTGTCCTCAGGCAGGTCAATTATCTCGGAATGGTGGAACTCATGACCGATAAAAGAAGCTCCTGCTTTCCCTATCACATTATCTTTTGTAAAATGACCAATATTATAACTCACGACCCTTTTATGCCCCATCAATGTCTTTCCGGGAATAGCTCCGACCATCTTGAAAGTCCCGCCTTTCATTTCTGCCATGTGATGATTTCCGTCCCCTGAAACATCAGTGGTGATCTCCCGGGTCAGGTACATAAGTCCGCCGCATTCTGCATAAATGGGAAGGCCGTCTTTTGATACCTGCTCTATGGCTTCCCGCATGGAAGCATTTTCTTCAAGCTCATTTGTAAATAATTCAGGGTAACCTCCCCCGATATATAATCCATCTACCTGAGGCAGGGTACTGTCTTTCACAGGACTGAAATAAACAAGTTCTGCTCCTGAAAGTTCAAGAAGTTCAAGGTTATCACGATAATAGAAATTAAATGCCTCATCAAGCGCCACGCCAATTTTTATAGTGTTTTCCCGGGGTTGGGCCTTAAAAATATTTTCCTGCGGTTTTTCAAGCTGTGGAGCTGAATTGGCAATAGAAATGAACCTGTCGATATCGATGCCTTCTTTGATTATTTCTTTTATTCTTCCCAGGTTTGCATCGAAATCGGCTACTCTTCGCCGTCCTTCCATCGCAGGAATAAGCCCTAGGTGCCTCATAGAGATCTTCATCGAGTCGTTGCGAGGTATCACCCCGATAACAGGAGTATCCGTATATGTCTCAATCGCAGTCTTTGCTTTCTGGGCATGCCGCTGGCTTCCGATATTATTCAGGATGACACCCACTATGTTCACTTCAGGGTCAAACGATTTGTATCCGGAAACAAGGGCTGCCGTACTTCGGGTAATGCTTCTTGCATTGATCGCAAGAATAACAGGGCATTTTAATATTTTTGCTATCTGGGCGGTGCTTCCGATGTCACTTGTTGCTTCAAGCCCTTCAAAAAGACCCCGTACGCCTTCTATAATGGTAATATCAGCGCCACTTGCTGCATGTGAATATACTTCACATACGGCATCTTCTGACATCAAATAACCATCAAGGTTCCTCGAAAACCTGCCTGTAACTTCCGTATGATAGCTGGGATCAATGAAATCAAGACCTACTTTATAAGGTTGCACATTATACCCCATATCCCTGAGTACTGACATTATCCCGATGGATATGGTGGTCTTCCCGGCCGAGGAACGGTCACCTGCAATGAGAATTCTGGGGATGTCAAGCCTGTCGGTCATGTCTTATCAACCCATTAGATAGTTTAAAACTGAAAATTCGATTGATGTTGGATTTAGTTCAATATTTGCCTGCGAAGAACGCAAAGTATTCAATACCGGATTAGCCAATCTGCGTTCATCTGCGTTTATCTGCGGTTCCATTTATCAAAGTCTCCAACAATCCTAAATCCTGGTCAATTCCCTCAATCTTTTATCATCAAGCGGCACAGGGATTTTCCCTTCCCGTTTTCCCATAATGCTCCTGGCAAGCTTACGGTATACCGCCGCAATGTCCGAATCGGGAGCATTCTCAATAACCGAAAATCCATCTCTTTCACATGTCTGCACAAGGACGTCTTTTGGAATAAAAGCAAGAAGCTGGCTGCCAATTTCTTTTGAGAATTCGCTGACGATCTTTTCCTCATTCAAAGCGCCGCGTGAATTGCATATTACACCATTAAGTGTCATCTCAAGACGTGCAAGGCCCTTGCAGATGTTGTTCGCCGCATACAGCGGCATGTATTCGCCGGATGTGAGCACGTATGCCTCATTCACAAGCCCTTTTTTTACAGGAGCAACAAAACCACCGCATACGATATCACCGGGTACGTCGTATATGACAAGGTCCGTATCCTCGATGGCACTTGATATCTTCTTGAGGAGGCTTATTGCCACGATAATTCCTCTTCCTGCACACCCAATGCCTGGTTCGGGACCCCCGATCTCAACACATTTGACCCCTTTATATCCCTTAAATACTATGTCTTCTTCCCTGATATCGATGCCTTCCCTCATAAGGTCCATTATAGTTGGAATGCGCCTTCCTCGGAGCAAGGTGATCGATGAATCACTCTTGGGATCGCATCCTATTATCGTAACCCTGTAACCTTCATCAGCGCATGCTGCCGCAACATTGGAAGCGGTGCTTGATTTGCCAATGCCCCCTTTTCCGTAGATCGCTATCTGTTTAGGCATCTTTGGCCAACTCCCGCAGCGTTGCTCCGAACTCGGATTCCACTATGTGACTTACTCCCAGCGTCTTGGGATGCAAATCGATTTCCACAACCACATGGGTATGGCCCATTTCCTTTAGAGGCACGACCTGGCGCGGCCCGTTCGTTATTGAAAATAATTCCATATTCTTTATGTTGTCCATGGGAAGCGCATGAGGAACCCCTGATATAACCGCAAAATCATAATCCTTATACTTTTCACCTATTATCCGGTTTGCAGTATTTCCTGCCACAGGATACTCATCCAAACCTCCGATAATATGATGGATCCTGAATCCTTTTTCTTTCAGGTCATGTTTGATTTCCAGTGCATTTCTCCTGTTCTTGGGAAGTCCCACATTATCATCAAGGTTTACCATGTTAACGATGTTGGAACCAACTTTGAGTTTTTCAGCAACTTCTGTCACTGCAAGGTTAATATCCGCGAACATGAATGCGGTTTCCTTTTTGGCATTGAGAATATTGAGTCCTTTCTTACCCTGCTTTAACAATTCGAGCAATCTCCCCGCTACTTTGTATTTAAGATCACCCCGGTTGGGCTCAAGATATTCCTTGCTGGCGGCGCCGTGGCGCTTCTCCACCATTGTCGCTTCTTTTAAAAGAGCTTTTTGCCTCTCGAATTCCGCTTCGCTGATAATCCCGCAGGCAAGCGCGGATTCAAGCGCCATGACAACTCCTTTTGTGTTATCCCTGTATCCTGCATGCACCTCTACTTCAATAACAGGCACATCAGGCTGTACCTGGGTAACCGCCTCATGCAATTCCTCTCCTATTATCATGCTCGCACATGTGCCAACGATCCCTATGCGCCTGGGATTAAAGCGTTCTATTACTTTTTCAAGTACCTCGACAAGGGCATCGTGCCCCCCGAAAACAAATCCCGATTCATCAAGCGATGTCGTTACGACTCTCATGCCGTCTTCTTCAAGAAGCCGGGCATGTTTGAAACTGCATCCAGGAGGACCATGAAGTATGACAACATCCGTATCAAGGTCTCTGAGAGTGTATAGGGCGGCTACGATCGAACTTGGCCGCGGGTGCATTATGAGTGGTTCTTTTTCTTTTTTTACAGGCATCCTTTTTCTCCGAATTGATTTGAGAACAAAATTATCTTATTCATTAAAAATCTTATCTATAGGATCTCTTGCGAAAGCATTAAATATTCATGAACACCAATAATTGGTTGAGGGGTAATAGTACATATTTGAAAGGGAGATTGATAGCTATGAATATGAGCAGAGTTCATGATAAGGAACTGGCCTTGTGGTTTCTTGCAAGAGGATGCACTTTAGATGAAGCAAATTGTTTAGCAGATGAAATAATTCGTGAAATTGAATTCTACAAAGAATATCAGGCATATCAAGATGAACGATTGGGAAATCCAAGATTTGGTCAAAAAGTGGAGGTTTCAAAACGTTTTATCGGGACGACTGAAGTAGCGTCTATTTCAAACTGAAGATTTTGAATTATAACTTTTCATATACATCGCTCCATGACAACTGGGAACCAGCAGCCACAAACATGGCACAGTTTATAGCTTCAGCTATCATCTCATCAGTTGCGCCAAGTTTTTTCGCGCGCTGGGCATGGATTTCCGTGCAGCGCTCGCACCTCATAATCACTGAAGCGGCTATAGAGATGAGTTCTTTTGTGCGAAGATCAAGCGCACCTTCTTTATACACTGAATTTCTCAACTCAGAGAAGGCTTTTGCAACATCCGGTGTTTTCTCGTTGAACCATGACAAATTTCATTCCTCCTATTTATTTGGATTTCCTGTAACATTACCAGTAATTCTTCTAATTTTCGGCAGACCATTTTGATCATACCACATGACACTCGCTCTTCTTGCTACATGCACAAGTCCAAGCATAACAGGCACTTCTATAAGCGGCCCTACCACAGCGGCAAAAGCTACTCCGGAGCCTATCCCGAACACTGCAACTGCCACCGCTATTGCAAGTTCGAAATTATTGCTTGCTGCGGTGAATGCCAGGGTTGTTGATTGGTCATAGGAGAATCCCAGCCTGTGGGACATGAAGAAAGAGATGCCGAACATTATGATGAAATACAGAAGCAGCGGGACTGCTATCCTGAATACGTCCATTGGGAGTTTTACAATGAACTCTCCTTTTAAGGAGAACATGACGATAATGGTAAAGAGCAGTCCGACCAGAGCAGTGGGGCCAAGCTTTTTCATAAATACATTGTCATACCATTCCTTTCCCTTCTTTTTTACAAGAACATACCGTGTTATTATGCCTGCAATAAAGGGAATTCCCAAGTAGATGAATACCGCTTTGGCTACCTGCCATATGGAAATATCCACAACAACACCTGCTCCTGAACCGCCAATCCATGCTGACAAGATTGTTATGAATATGTAAGCAAGGACAGAATAAAGCACCACCTGGAAGAGAGAGTTAACAGCCACAAGAACCGCGCACAGTTCATTATCCCCACCGGCGAGCTGGTTCCAGACAAGAACCATGGCGATACATCGCGCAAGACCGATCAGAATCAAACCTATCCTGTACTCCGGAAGGTCAGGAAGGAATATCCAGGCAAGGGCGAACATGAGAACAGGACCGATAATCCAGTTCTGGACAATGGATGCACTGAGGGCTTTTCCCTGCTGCTTCATTTTGTAGAGTTCCTCATATTTCACACCTGCAAGGGGTGGGTACATCATCCAGATAAGACCTATCGCTATGGGAAGTGAAACCTGTTCGATCCTGACAGCGTCAAGTATTGTGGCTACCCGCGGATAGATGGCCCCGAGGATTATCCCGCCTGCCATGGCAAGAAGGATCCAGAGGGTCAGGTATTTGCTTATTATGCCAAGACTGCCTGAATTTGTTCCTCCGCCTTTCAAGAAATCACCTTTATATTGTTTGCATTCTTCATTCCAAACCTACCTTCCATTTGTTATTCTAACACTTTATATTAACATACAGCTAATAAAACCCTATAAGGAATATCAAAAAAAATTGATATGATTTAAAGACAACGATCTATTCAAAAAGAAAAAGATCGTATCAATTTTGGGGATAGTTTGAATTATTTCATTTCAATTCTTCTTTAAGGAGTTGTTTTTGGGCTACCATGGCAAGTATGGAATTGACGAGTTTCTTGCCTTCATCGATATCATTCACAGGTTAAATTTGTCGTTGATATGGATAAACCTGCAACTTTAATATCAAGAAAAATTGATATGATAATAAACCCTATATTATTCTATGAAATGCTGTCCAAAAGATAAAAATATTAAGAAGGATTGGATGGAAAAACTTGAAAGCGAATCAAATAATGTATCAAACAATAGGGTAGTTGAAATCAGCAATTTCTGTAAAGTTTTCAGTTCTCCTTTAAGGGTTAAGATCGCTCTTTTATTAGATAATGGAGATCTATGTGTATGTGAGATCGTTTCCATTCTAAAAGAGAAGCAGAACCTTATATCTCATAACCTTTCCATAATGAAAAAGAATCATGTTGTCAATTCATATAATCAGTCAAAATACAAATATTACAGGATAGAAAGGTTAGCATCGACCTTTCTAAATACGGTTTGTGGGAATAAAATAACCTGACGTGTGGGAGATCTTTTGGAAATTCGCTTATGTCAGATATTAATGAAAGAAAAACCAGGATCATACTCCATATTGATATGGACTATTTCTTCGCCCAGTGCGAAGAAAGAGAGCATCCGGAAATAAAAGGAAAACCTGTTGTTATCTGCGTCTATTCAGGGCGCGGTGGGGACTCAGGAGCGGTAAGTACCAGCAATTATGAGGCTCGAAAATTAGGAATAAAAGCCGGAATATCTATCAGCCACGCAAAGAAACTGGCTCCGGATGCAGTATTCTTACCGGTAAATATGGAACTCTACCACACCCGGTCCGAAGAAGTGATGGAGATATTAAAAGGATTTTCTGATAAGATTGAGCAGGAGAGTATAGATGAAGCATATTGTGACCTGACGGAAAAAGTTACTGATCTTGATGAAGCAAGAATGCTGGCCCTGCGATTGAAAGATGAGATAAGACAACTTGTGGGGCTGACATGTTCTGTCGGGATCGGGCCAAATAAACTTATTGCCAAGGTAGCATCCGATTACAGAAAACCCGACGGCATGACAGTTGTCAAGTCAGAAGAAGTCTTAAATTTTTTAGCCCCCCTTAAAAATACTGATCTTATAGGAGTGGGTAAAAAGACAGGAGAAAGACTCAATGAACTTGGGGTAAAGATCATCGCAGATATGTGGAAGCTCCCGATGGAGGAATTTATTCGAGAATTCGGACAGGCGAAGGGGTTATGGTTAAAACAGGCTTCGCAAGGGATCGATGATTCGCCTGTTGAGGAACGCCAGGGAACGGAGCAGATCGGCAGGATAATTACATTGAAAGAAAATTCAAAGGAGCTACAAATTATCCTTGACGCTATCGATCAGCTAACGGAAGATGTTTACATGAAACTGCAAAGCAGGAATCTCAGTTTTAAATCGATCTCATTTATTGCTATTTCCACAGGTCTTAAAACACACACTAAAAGCCTGACTATGGGAGCGCCTGCAAAAGACTTTGAAACTATTAGAACTAAAGCCCATGAACTCGTGAAATCATTTCTTTTAGAAAGTCCAATGCCCCTTCGAAGAGTGGGGATCAGGGTTTCGAATCTTATGGAAGGGAAAGGACAGAAGACGCTGGGAGATTATTGAGCGATAAAAAATTCTTTTTTCAAAGTGAGCTTTTCAGAACAAGGTCCGAAGCGTATTTTCCACTATACATCGATGTCCCCATCCCGCCATAGAAAAGACGGGTAAAAGAATACAGACCCACCATAAGCAATCCCGGAACTTTCGTGACCATAAGGCTTCGTGCCCAGGGTTCGGGCTGTGACTCGGATCGCCACGACCAGCCAGCTAACGACCCATCGCTACGGTGTCCCCAATATCTATATGTAAGTGGAGTCGCCACCTCACGAACAACTACCGCGCCTGGAAGTCCGGGCAAGATATTAGCTGCAGCGTCCACAAGGGCGTCTGCGAGTTCCTCTTTAAATGAGTAATAACGTTCTCGATGGCGTCCAGGACCTCCCCCTGAGAACGGGGCAAACGCCTCGAATGGCGCCCCTACTTTAATTATCAGCGCTTCACATCCCGGCGGGGCAACTGCATGGTCGTGCCTCGACCACCAGGAAAGCCAGATCTCGTCATGAAGGAAATCCTCCTGGCGGAGCTTCTTCATCTCCCATGGCACAGGCTTGCCTTCCTTGAGTTTCACAAAGATATGATCTCCTCTGAAAGCGGATAGATCCACAAGCTCTCTCTTCACTCCTAAGAATACAGTAAAAGCTGAGGAAGTGAGTTGCATCATGGATACTTCCTCACGCTCAGGTAATACCTCCGGATGCATGAGCTCGATAATGGTTTCTCTATAATCAGCATTAGATATAACAAGAGGGCCATTAATAATTTCCCCTCCTGCAAGTTCAACCCCTGTGACGGCGCCATCCTGAACTATTATGCGTTTTACCCTCTCTCCCGGACGGATTTCTCCTCCAAAAGAGCGAAAACGTTCTGCGAGAAGTTCAGGGATGGCCTCAATCCCGCCCTTGACATACCATATCCCCACTCCGGACATAAAACGCCACATCTGGGCTAAAAGCACTACCGACATTTCTGTTTCACCGGTTCCCTGGCTTCCCAGGAGATCCTTCATGCCCTGGTCTTTCAGATGGCAGTCTAAAAGATCCCGGGCTGGAATGCTTCCCCATCTTTCAAGCACCTCGCAGGCGTTACTATCTGTAATACATCCTGACGCCTCTTCGATGAGATCATATGGCTGCAGCACATTAAGGGCTGTTATTACCTCTTCAAGAACTTTTATGACCAGATGTATTCCCCTGTGCTCTTCAGGATAATGATCCAATAATTGCCCTGCAACATGATGAAGGGGCTCAGAGATAATTATGTCCATTGAACCCCGGATTACCTGAAAGTGGTCCCTCATAAAACTCAAACGTCTTTGCACCCCCAATTCGCAAAGGGAATCAGCGATATATGCGGGCATGGTTACTGATTGCGGGCCGGTCGGAAAGGTGAAACCATCGCGGCAAAAGACATGAGCAGTGCCCCCAATGTGACTGTCCTGCTCCAGTACTATCACTTTGCGTCCTGCCAGGGCAAGATTGGCTGCGGCTGTCAGACCACCAACTCCTGCCCCAATAATGATCACATCAACGCTATCCATGGTAGTACCCGCCGGGTAAATTAGCATGGCACATCAAAGGGTCAGGGGCAAGTATTCCTTTAGACAGCTTTGCCCTGAACCTGCACCCACCTTTACATTCGTGAAGCACCGCACAATCTTTGCATTCAAGTTCATCAAGTCTCCATAAGCTGGATTTACAGATGTTCTCCCAGGCAGACCTGAGATCATTAACATCTCCTACCGGGTCATTTTCAAAAAATCCGCATTTACTGACTGAACCATCGGGCGCTAGTGAACAAAGGTGAGAACCACAGGTATGCTCTCCTGTGCTTTCATGTCCGCCTGCCCCGAACCCATATTTTAAGAATTTGGCCGCTTCTTTCAAATCAAGAACAAAATCCATGTTTTCACAAAGCCTGCCTACGATGCATGGAACATCAACGCTCCATGAGGTCGCTCCCATCTTAGAAAAAAGTTTTTCCATCTCATCAAACTCATCCATATTGAATTTATGTACCATGGTGGCGATCGAAACGGGTATTCCGGATTCATTTAAGTTGGATATTCCTTTCATGGACTTCGTATACATACCTTTTCCTCGCAACAGGTCATGAGAACGGATACCATCGATACTGATCTGCACTTCATGAACATACCCGGATAATTTTCTAGCCGTGGTCTTGTTTATCATAGTTCCGTTTGAGAGGATAACCACCCTCAATTCATATGATGGCAGTATATCCATAAGTTCCCAGAATCTTGAATGGATCAACGGTTCTCCACCTGATATCATAAGTTTCAAACCACCCATTTCTTCAAATTGTAGCACTGCTTTTTCAAAAATACCAGGATCGATCTCAAGTTTCCCAGGGTCCGAGAGATAACAATGCTTACAGGCGAGATTGCAGATATTCGTAATATTTAAAAGAAGATAGCGAAGGGAGGGGATAGGTGAACGGAGAGCTTTGATAGTTTTTGAGTAATTTCCTTCTGAAAGATAAATGATCCCTTCATCAAGCATGAAATCAATATTATCATCGCTTTTGCCATTCGTAAACAGATCCGGAAAAGGATCCCTTCCATTACATTTTTTCAAAAATTGGAATGCCTCTTCATCAAGTTCATACAACTCATCCTTAACGATATTATAAACAACAGGTGATTCAAGCTTCCGCAGGATATGCCCCGGTGCCAGCAAGGGAAATTTACCTGAAGGCATCCTTTATCTCTTCCGGTTTTATCCTGCCCACCTCGATCATTGTTTTTAAAACCTTGAAAGCCGCGCATTCCAGCTCGAAATCATCTTCCTTGTAGAATTCGCAGTGGGTGCAGATTAGGGTTACGTAAGGATTGATCTCTTTTCTTGTCATAACTTATCTATTTTTATTTTATTTGTTTTTAATGGTGAAGACAACAGAAGACATAATCCGGAATAAGAAAATATAAAACTCCTATTGTCTACCGTTTCGCTCTGTTTTGAGATTTCTCCCTGAGGCGCTTATGCGCAGGAAGAATGGCATTTACAGGTTCCTCTGGCAATCTTCTTTATCTTTCTTATCTTCATTTTTTTCACCTCCTATTTCTATTTTCGCACTTTGAACCCTCTCCCACGGCTAAAGCCGGGAGATTCCTCTACGCTCATATAAGCTCTCTATGGCTCTCATCCGGGAGGATTACAGCATCCATAGCCTCACTTATAATTCGTACAGGATTAAC
>Ga0172443_1037_pt1 | contig 40544 bp, 41 predicted proteins | sample MayberryNE_Catta_6_FD_114741 | JGI IMG/M metagenome (GOLD analysis project Ga0172443, IMG submission 114741) | reverse complement strand
GGGGGCAGGCGGAGTACACTGGAGGCAGGCGGCAGGATCAGGAGATGACGACGCTCAGACGCGTTCTCGGTCGCAGCGCACTTGTGATGGGGGTCGTGTCGACTATTGTTTTCTTGAGCCCGATCTTGAAGTCCGTCTTAGCAACAAATCCAAATTCTTTTTTGGCCTTTGATGTATCAAGGAATCTTCTGGGTTGTCCATCAGGCTTTGATTCATCCCATATTATTTTCCCTTCAAATCCCATGAGTTCAGCCATTAAATCTACCAAATCCTTTATTTTCATTTCGAAACCTGCACCGATATTTATAGGTTCAGGTTTATTATATTTTTCAGTTGCAAGAATAATCGCATCAACAGCATCTTCAACATAAAGAAACTCTCTTGAAACATTACCGGTTCCCCATACTACAATTTCTTTTGTATTATTTTTTATAGAGCTGGAAAATTTATTGATCAGTGCTGGTATAACATGGGAACTTTCAAGACTAAAATCATCATGCTGCCCATACATATTGACAAGTAGGAGATGAATCCCATTAAATCCATATTCAAGTCGATATGCCTGTGTCTGAACCAACATCATTTTTTTAGCAAGTCCATAAGGAGCATTTGTCTCTTCAGGATAACCATTCCATATACACTCTTCCTGGAAAGGCACCTGTGCATATTTTGGATATGAACATACTGTTCCTATTCCAACGAATTTATCTACTTTGTGAATTGATGAATAATCAACCACAAAAGTGTTCATCAATATATTGTCATAATATATCTTTGCTGGATGCTTGCTCATGTAGCCGATCCCCCCACCATGAACCGCCAAATGCAATACTATATCTGGCCTAACTTCCCTAAAAAGCTTGACTATATCATCTCTTTCTCGTAAATCGAAATCTTTACTTCGTGGAATAAACAATTCTGCTTCAGATTTTTCAAGCTCTTTGACCAGGTTTTTTCCTAAGAATCCACTGCCTCCTGTTATCAGGATGCGTTTATTTTTCCAGAATTCCAGATCCATTATGATTCACCATCCTATTTTAAAATATTTTTGAAGTTTTTTATAATATAATCCAGATCAACAGTGGTCATATATTGGTGGCATCCAATATAAAATCCATTTAATCCAACATAGTCTGCAACAGGTAGTTTATCTGAATACTCTTCTTTTAGATATGAATAAGCTGGCTGTTGCGTGGGAATGCAACCAAAAAGAGGTCTTGTTTCAATAAAAGCTTTCTCAAGTTTTCCTCTAATACTCTTTCTTGATATTCTATTATTATCTTTGATCACCAGCGGATACCCAAGATAACTCACTGAATCTGAATAGATCGGCAACTGCAAAATATCTGAAAATTCTTCAAGTCCTTCATTCAAATATTTTACATTTTCCTGTCTGTTCTTGATGATCTTATCAGCTTTACTAAGCTGGATTTGTGCTAATGCCGCTTGAAACTCCATAGTCTTAAAATTATATCCAAGCATTGAATGAAGGAATCTTGGATCAAAATCTTCTTTATCATTTTGAAATTTCCTTGGGCATTTTCCTCTATTTCGAGTACAAATCTGGCAATCACACATCCTGCCATTAGCTTTGATTCTTTTGATTAGTTTCAAAATACGAGCATCATCAGTCGCTACAGCTCCCATTTCACCTGCTTGGATATTATGGGCTATATAAAACGAAAATCCGGATAAAAGAGACATTGATCCGGTTTTTTTGTTATCATACAAACTCCCTAGCGCCTGCGCCGCATCTTCAAAGATTTTCAATCCGTATTTTCTAGCCACGGCGTTTATTCCCTTCATATCACAGGGATAACCCATCAAATGTACAGGCACAATAAGTGAATAGGCTTCTGGAGAATCGACAGATTCAAGGTGCGCTTTCATGTTTTCTGGCGTAATTCCAAAACTATTTGGATCAATATCTACATAAACTGGTTCTAAATTATTCAAAACTATCGAATTACTGGTAGCTATATATGTAATTGGGGAGGTTATTACTTTTGAATTCAATTTTATACTGTTATCACCAAGGTATTTCAATGAAGCAATGCCTGCAATTAAAGCAGAAGTCCCGGAGTTTAAAACAACTGAATATTTTGTTCCGATATAATGAGCGAAATCTTTTTCGAATGTATTTACTTTCTCATCTTCAGTTATTCTACCGGAATCTAAAACTTCGTTGATAGCTTTTTTTTCTTCTGTTCCGATTCTAAAGTCACCTACATTTATCCAATGCGATTTTTTCATTAAATCAGAACTCTCCCTTAACCGCTAATTTCCAATGACCTTTGAATACTTTAAGCAACTTTAAATTTTTCACGATTCTTAATACCATTTAACTTCAAATTTTCATTTTCCAGATCCGCATCAACCATTATTTTTACTAATTCTTTGAATTTGACTTTCGGTTCCCAACCCAATTTTCTTTTTGATTCGCTTGCATCCCCTATTAGAACTTCAACTTCCGTTGGTCTGAAATATCTGGGGTCTATCACAACATAATTTTTCCAATCAAGATCTAAATAATTAAACGCCTCTGTTAGAAACTGTTCTACTGAGTGTGCCTCTCCAGTTGCAACTACATAATCTTCTGGTTCGTCCTGCTGGAGCATCAGCCACATCATCTCTACGTATTCTTTTGCATATCCCCAGTCCCTTTTTGCATCAAGATTCCCAAGATATAATCTATCTTGAAGACCAAGTTTTATTCTTGCCGCTGCCTGTGTAATCTTTCTCGTGACGAAAGTTTCTCCTCTCCTCGGAGGCTCATGATTGAAAAGTATACCGTTGCATGCATATAATCCATAACCTTCCCTGTAATTCACCGTCATCCAGTAAGCATACACCTTCGCCGCAGCATACGGGCTTCTCGGCCTGAAAGGCGTATTCTCGTTCTGCGGAGGAGGAGAGCTTCCGAACATCTCACTGCTTGAAGCCTGGTAGACCTTTGTGTCGATACCGCTTTGCCTGACGGCTTCCAGCAGCCTTGTCATACCCAGTCCGCTTATATCCCCGGTATATTCAGGCATATCGAAACTGACGCGCACATGGCTCTGTGCGGCAAGATTGTATATCTCATCGGGCTCGATATTGTATATTATATTGGTTATCTGGCCGGCATCTGATAAATCCCCAAAATGCAGGGATAAATTTGTCTTCTCATGCGGGTCCATGACAAGATGATCGATTCGTTTGGTGTTGAACGTACTTGCCCTTCTTATTATCCCGTGAACTTCGTATCCTTTCTGCAATAGGAACTCTGCCAAATAAGAGCCGTCTTGACCTGTTATTCCTGTAATTAAGGCTTTTTTCACTGTTATTTCACATCCCTATTTTTTATTCGCCGCCCCGATACCCCGATATGTAAACCCGAGATCGACCAACTTTTCCTGCTCAAACACACGCCTGCCATCGATCACTATCGGCGTGCGCATGAGTTCCTTTGCCCTTTGCAGTTCGAGTTCCCTGAACTCCCTGTGTGCTGTCATCAGCACCATGGCATCCGCACCGTCAAGAGCGCTGTATATATCCCTTTCCACTTCACCGTATTTTTCAAGATATTCACTTTGTATGTAAGGATCAACAATATGGATATGCGCGCCTCTCCTTTCCAGTTCTTCCACAAAGATCTCAACCGGGCTCTCTCTTGGATCGCCAACATTCTCTTTATACGAGAAACCGAGCACAACTATCTTTGAATTCTTAACGGCCTTCTCACGCTCATTCAGGGCATCCGCAAGCAGCTCGAACGCATGCACAGGCATATAATCGTTAATTGCCCTGCCTGCGGTAATAACCTTTGAATGGTATCCCAGTTCCTCAGCTTTTTTCACCAGGTAATACGGATCCACCGGCAAGCAATGCCCGCCGACGCCGGCACCCGGATAATACACATTGAAATTCCACTTGGTGGACGCCGCTTTTATCACGTCCATCACATCGATATTCATCCTTTCAAAAATGAGGGCCAATTCATTCATCAAGGCGATGTTCAAATCCCTCTGTATGTTCTCGATCACCTTCGCAGCTTCTGCAGTTTTGATGTCCTTGACCATGAACACATCTTTTACTATATGTTTGTATAGCTGCTTTGTAGTCTCTCCCCATTCCGGTGTTATGCCTCCGACCACCCTTACGACATCTGCAATAGTGTGTTTGCTGTCACCCGGGTTATAACGTTCGGGACAGTGAGCCAGCCCGAAATCAATACCTGCTTTCAATCCCGATCTCTTAAGTATGGGGTTCAGGACATCTTCCGTAACACCGGGATATACGGTGGATTCCAGAATAACAAGTTTATTTTTATCAAGTCCCCTGGAGATATCCTCCCCTGCAGAGATAACAGGCATAAGATCCGGCATTTTATCAGGGGTCACGGGGGTTGGGACTATGATCAGGATCGCATCACTCTTGCGGGTAGCTTCTGTTGTATCGGTCGTGACCGTTAATTTTTTTTCCCTGACCACTTTCTTAACCCTTTCATCAAGATTCAGGTCCTTTAGATGACAACCACCATTACTGATCAGGTCAACGACCTGGGCTTTCTTATCTGCGCCTATTACTTTGAATCCCTTTTCCGCAAAAGATACGGCTGTTGGAAGTCCAACATAGCCCAGACCGATAACGCATATAACCGCAGATTTATTATTAAATTTTTCAGATAATTCCATCGGTAAACCACTTAACAGTATTTTTTAATTCTTCTTTGAAATTGCTTTTCGGATCATACCCGAATGATCTCGCTCTTGAAATATCAGCAAGTGAATGTTTTATGTCTCCTGGCCTTCCTTCGGTATAAACAGGCTCAACCTCTTTACCGAGTATTTCATTAATCATATCTACCAATTGATTTATAGTTATTCTTCTACCACATGCTATATTGAATATACCTGTTTTGTCAGATTCACATGCCAGGATATTGGCATCCACCACATGTTTGACGAATGTAAAATCCCTGCTTTGCTCACCATCCCCGTATATAACAGGCGGTTCATCTTTCATTATAGAAGTTATGAATTTCGGAATTACGGCAGCATATTGCGAATTAGGGTCCTGCCTGGCTCCAAAAACGTTAAAATATCTCAGCGATATTGTCTGGAGACCATAGATTTCTTGGAATACCCTGCAATAAAATTCACCGGTTACTTTTGTGATTGCATAGGGTGATAAAGGATTTACGGGAATAGTCTCCGATTTTGGCAATGCCGGTGTATCCCCGTATACGGATGATGATGAAGCAAAGATCACTTTCTTAACCCCGGAATCTTTTGCCGCTATCAGGACGTTCAGTGTTCCTGTGATATTGGCATCATTTGAGTTCCTGGGATCTTTTATACTTCTTGGAACACTCGGAATAGCTGCCTGGTGGAACACATAATCGATATCCTTAAAAATGTTATTTAGGAAAGCCGGTTCAGCTATATTTCCTTTTATAAATTTGACATTGCTTCTTTCCATCAGGTTTTTTATATTCTCTAACCTGCCAGTTGAGATATTATCTATTATAAATACATCATTTTCTTTTGCCAATTCCTCTGCTAAATGCGAGCCAATAAATCCTGCTCCGCCTGTTACCAATATATTCATTTATTTCACGTGTTGAAAACATCATTGAAGTACTTTACTGTTTCCTTTCAGAAACAATTATTATTTCAACCGCATTTAAAGGGGTGAGGAATCTTATTGAATATAGCAGTATTTGCCGTAGAAAATATTCCGCTTATCAAGAAGGGTGATGACATTGCCCGTATCCTGACACAAAGAGCAGAACTCAGGGAACATGATATTGTTGTCATTTCTTCGACCGTTGTTTCCAAATCCGAAGGAAGAATAATTTCTCAGACAAAATTAAATCCCACAGAAAAGGCAAAGCTTATAGCTACAAGGAACAAGAGCGATCCGCGATTTGTCCAGGCTGTGCTTGATGAAAGCACAGAAATATTGCTTGATTCCCCTTTTCTCCTTGTTCGCATAAAGAACGGCAGTATCTGCGTTAATGCCGGAATTGACCGCTCCAATGTAGAAGGCAGCGACAACATCCTTTTGCTGCCTGAAGACCCTGATAAGAGCGCACTGGACCTTAAAAAATCATTATTAAATTATACAGGAAAAAATGTCAGCGTAATCATCACAGATACCAATGGCAGGGCTTTTCGCACAGGACAGACCGGCGCAGCCATTGGGTGTGCGGGGATCAGGCCAACAAGGGACTGGCGAGGTACAAAAGACCTGTTCGGAAGGATACTCGAAGTAAAAAACGAAGGCATTGTGGATGAAATAGCAGGCTTTGCCAACCTGCTGATGGGTGAAGGTGATGGCGGTATGCCGATTGTCGTGATCCGGGGTCTTGACCTTTATGATGAATCCAATGGAATAAAAGAATTACATAGACCCGAAAATGAAGACGTGATCCGCGACGCCCTGGTTAAATCCCGGTCAGCTTGAACTGTTTGAGATCTTTCTTAACTTTAAAAAATTCCTTTGCAATATTCCCCACTTTTTCCCTGTATTCTGCAGGAGTGAAAACACCGAGCCGCCAATTGTCAAGCTGCGCATTTTCAAGCGATGCCACAAGGTTTGAGGCTTTATCAATGGGTATCATTTTACTGTTAATTATAACCTGGGCTTTCATTTCGGCGATCTGGGGCTTTTCAGGAATGTCAACAAGCACATATCCGGGATCGATACCTGCGATTTGCGCTATTTCATTTTCGATCCTCGTTGTGCTGTTGCGAAGTTTTACAATATCAATATTCACGGAATGGAAATCAGCATATAGGGCTCTCTTGAAAAGCCGCCTTTCATCAAGTCTGTTTGCTATCTCCGACGCATAGCCTGCTGTGTTTTTCATTTCCATCATGAAAGTGCAATCATCCATTTTCCTGAATAACTTCGGATCAAGTCCATTCTCTATCATAGATTCGGCAGCATGATGGCACATGGATTCTGCGATCCTGCTGACATGATGGAAATATACGGTAGGATGCATAAGGAACCTTGAAACAAGCAGGGACTCAGCGGCCTGAAGCCCCCTGATATTAAGAACGAGTTTATTATCATTGAACTTCAGTTCATGGATCAATCTGACATGATCGATAAGACCAAAAGCTACACCTGTATAGTGGGCATCCCGTACAAGGTAATCCATCCTGTCCACATCAATTTCGCTGTGGATTATCTGTCCCGGATTTGTTTCTCCCCTTATATGCCGGGCAATTGCCGATGGGGAGAGTGAATAATCTTTGAGTATATCGGAAATTTCTCCCTTCCGTAATAATTCTCCTATATATTCATGGCCTTTTCTTGTATAGCGTGAGATCACATCTTCGGTAGCATGGGAAAAAGGCCCATGGCCGATATCATGGAGCAGCGCTGCTGCCAGGAGTTCATTACGCTGCTGCTCATTGACATACTTTACCAGTTGTTTTGCAAGGTGGTAGACACCGAGTGAATGTTCAAAACGCGTATGATTTGCGCCCGGATAAACCATGTTAGAAAAACCAAGCTGCCTTATCCGGCGAAGCCTCTGTACCTGCGGCGTTTCGATCAGGGAAAGCGCAAGGTCGTCAAGTTCAATATAATCATGTATCGGGTCGCGTATTACTTTCATACTGGTCAGGTTATTTGAACTATCTTTATAATTATATCTATTATATGAGTTTTTGTAATGTTTTCTACTTTTTGCCTGCTGCCTTTTTAAATATTGAGAAAGCAGTAACGGATTTCGCACTCCCGCCATTCCGAAGAGACTCGTATGACCGAAAGGGTTCTTCGGACTGGGCTTCGCGAATGAGACCTCCCTCGGTCGCATAAGAGAGCTTTTGAAACGCTTCTGTTTAGTGACGGAACATCGCATCCTGTCAAGGCCACTTCTGTGATTCACTTGCTGTTTCGGACTGTGTCTGCCGATACGGGAACTCTTCACAGTCTCTCACGATACTGCACTTCCCTTCTCTTCATACGGAAGCAGCTCCGCATGGTGGGATTTTCATCCTGGTGGACATGGTGCCATTACATTTTTTTTTATGTCCTGTTGTTTGTTCTTTTTCTCTTATATTTCGAGGCACACGTCAAATGACCTCGGGCTGCAGCGCTGAGGCATCCCGGCGGGTGCATGAGGCTCTCTATCGCTTATTTGTTGCTATGGCTTGATATGAAATTGAAGGGGCACTAAACTATAGTTATATGCTAATACCATATAACTATTTATAGTTTAAGAGTACTATATATCCTGTGCCAGATAGAACCATTAGAGAAACTCGAATACTTGCTGAAGATGAGATTATCGATATCTCGGTAACACAAGTACCTGTATCCTCTGAAATCCCTCACGGCGTGAGATATAGTTTCAATTACCGAATCAGAACAAGTGAGGGATGGAGGACTCTGATACGTTTCGATAATGCTCATGTAATAAAAGGACATCGCAAAAGAGATCACAAACATATGTTTGAAAATGATGCACAGGAGATAGACTTTAACAGCCCAAAAGAATTGATTGATGAGTTAATGAGAATGATAGCAGAAAATCGGAGGAAAATAGATGAAATTAAAAGACGTTGAAATTGTAGTTATGAGCGATGAAGAATATGGAGAGCATCTGGACCAGCTATTTGAAAGGGTCAGGCACGGCGAGCTACACGAACCAGAACCCCATAAAATAGTGGCGCGCACAGCAGAAGATATTGGAAAGATTTTGACCCGCGAGCGTCTGCGCCTGCTTCAGATTGTTCGGGAAAGGAGACCGGAATCCATCAGCGAACTTGCAAGAATACTGAAACGTAAGGAATCAAATGTACATAATGATTTGACTTTTCTGGAAGGTGTGGGTCTCCTTGAGCTTAAGCAAGGGAAAAATCACGTTAGGAAAGTGCCTGTTGTTGATTACGATGCACTGCATATTACGGTTCCATTGATAGCGTAGCTCATTGGTTGAATGTGGCCAATCTCAAAGTAACCAACGAGAACTGAGCATATAAATTCTATGGTATGATGTTCTTGGTCGTTGCTCTTCATATCCTGCTCTCTTTATTGTATGCATGTTCATGGCGTGCTTTTATATCTTCAATAGTTAGCGAAGATAAAAGAACGTTATTCCGACCAGATAAATAAAATGAAAATGCAATCAATGGTTCTTGTGTTAATCTCTCTTCTCCAGTGGGATTTACCAAACATTTTATGATGCACATATTCTTATCGTCTTCAGTCACTAAACGCCAGACTTAATGTACAAGGCCTGCAGTAGTCGGTTTTGCATTATGTTTATCTTGCGTCTGGATATTTTTGATTATTTCAATATCCAGTTCTTTGCAGGTTTTACAGATTATGCCCTCTGTGATCAGAGCGACATCCCCGATCAGTATCTTCCCCCTGTATTTGGGAGCGAACACTATATGGTCGGTCAGCAGTGATACTGTATGCCTGTCATGATGCAACTCTTTCCTGTTCATATTACCACCATGTCTTTCATAGGTTAATCTGCATATATGAATCCGTGGTAAGAGCATGGTGAAACTATCCATACTATCAAAAATTGGCATAGGGCTTCAACGCGTGGCGACATAAATATGTACTACAAGCCTTACCCACATTGCTTGCCATTCTCGCGAAATTATATGTAGATACACTCAATTGGAATCAAGGTATCTTTAAGATCCCTATACTGCGCGGTTATCTATTATTTTAATGGCAATGTGCCTGTTCTTAACGGCTTCAAATCAATTCTGGCGATCTTCTGAATGAATATCCATTTCCTTTGCAAGCCTTATGATTTCAGAGGTGCTCGTATCCATAAGTTCTGCAGCTCTGTTCAGTGATATTCTACCTTTTTGGTACATTTCAATAACATAATCACGTGCTCCCATGTACAGGAACTGTCTTATTGCTGTTGATTTGTCTACATGCTCTTCCTTTGTTCTGAGATTTGCCAGTTCAAGAACGTTTTTAGGGATATATATCGGGTAAGATACTGCTTCCATATTAAATCTCCGGATTAGATTTTGCTTTCCTAATCTGTCATTACTTATTATTATTTCGGTATTCAAATCTTCGATTATAGAAAAAGACTTATACAATAAAACGATATTGAGTCTCGATAACCATGATAAATGCGAGGGATCGTCTTTTACACCATTGAATCGCTAAGGAACAAGAAAATAAGTATTTTTGATACTACGCTACGGGATGGGGAACAGACCCCCGGGGTATCGCTCACATATGATGAGAAGCTTCTTATAGCCCGGCAGCTTGATAAACTCGGCGTGGATATTATTGAGGCGGGTTTTCCCATGTCTTCTGATGGGGAAAAAGCATCGGTTAAGAAAATAGTTGATGCAGGGTTAGATCTTCAGGTGTGCGGACTTGCAAGGGTCATAAAATCCGATATCGATACCTGTCTTGATTGCGGAGTAGATATGGTACACACCTTTGTGTCCACTTCTGATGTCCAGCGAATATCAACCATCAAGAAAAGCAGGGACGAAGTTTATGACATGGCAATCGATGCGGTGGAATATATAAAAGACCATGGGGCAAAATGTATGTTCTCCGCAATGGACGCCACACGTACTGATATTGATTATTTGATCAATATATATAAAGGCGTGGAGTCTGCGAACTGCGACATAATAAACATACCGGATACGGTAGGCGTGATAGTTCCTTCAGCCATGTATAAATTGACAGACGAAATTGCAAAGAATGTCAAAATCCCTATAGATGTGCACTGCCATAATGATTTCGGGCTTGCGGTTGCAAACAGCCTCTCTGCTGTGGAAGCCGGAGCAAGCCAGGTACAGGTCACGATTAATGGTCTTGGCGAGCGGGCGGGAAATGCGGACCTTGCTGAAACGGTCATGGGGCTGCATTCGCTGTATGGCGCAAAGACCAATATCAATACACAATATATTGTTGAGACTTCACATCTGGTGGAGAGATTGACCGAAGTGAGAATGCCGCCGACCATGCCTATTGTCGGGGATAATGCTTTTGCTCACGAGTCGGGTATACATACGCATGGTGTCCTTGTACGGTCGGATACCTTTGAGCCAGGGGTGATGACCCCTGAAATGGTAGGACACAGGAGGCGCATCGTACTGGGAAAGCATGCAGGAAAACACGCTGTAAAACAATCGCTTGAATTCGCAGGACTGCACCCGGATGATGATCAGCTAAATCAGGTAATGAAGCGTATAAAAGATATAGGGGATAAAGGCAAACGTGTTACGGATGCAGATCTATATTCCATTACGGAATCCATAATAGGCAATATATCAAAGAATGAGCAGGCTATAATCCTGAAAGAAGTTTCAGTCATGACGGGGAACATCATTACGCCCACAGCGACCGTAAAAGCTATCGTGAACGGGAAAGAGCGTCTTGGCGCTCATGTCGGCGTTGGGCCTGTTGATGCAGCGCTGAATACAGTAACAGGCATCCTTGGTGAGTATAAGTTCAAATTGCGCGATTTCAGGATAGAAGCCATCTCAGGCGGCTCTGATGCACTTGCTGAAGTTCTCATCGGCGTCGAAGATGAAAAAGGCAGGATCGTTTCAGCACGCGCAACGAATGAGGATATTGTCATGGCATCGGTTGAAGCGCTGGTAGCTGCAATTAACCAGTTGATAAAAAATGATAAATAAGTTTATGATACAGTTATCATCCCTTTAGGTCTTACTATAATTATTGTGCTATTAAATACACTATTGTTTCCATTGATGCCAACTGCATTCATGAGTGCACGTCCTGCAGTGGCGCTCTGGAAATTAACAATATCAGAGCCGCTCACTGTCATACTAAAAGGATTCTGGAAACTGTTGTTGAAATACCCAAGATTAGTATATAAAGTGACATCGGCAATTGCCGGATTGCCATCGGCATATTTCACAGTTATAAGTAAACTGGAGTTATCGCCAATAAGCACGATCGGAGAACCTGCGTTCAACCGGACTTCACCAAGCGCTATGTAGTTCACACTTGCAGATCCCCCGCCCAGGCTTGGACCTTGAGACCCGAGTATATTCAAAACGTTAGATGATCCGTTTACATCATTATAAGTAATATTTGAACTGGGCAGGACGAGCGGCACATAACCGGCACCCTGGACTATTAACTGGTACCATACACCCCATTTTTCACCCGGGTTGAGATTTGGTAGTTTCCAGGAAAGCACGCTTATGTTTCCTGCAGTTGATATATTCGGTTCAGCGTTTCCATTTGCAGGATAGGTTGGATCTATGAAGTCTTCGCTATTGCCTGTTGTGGCATTGCTGCTGCTGGATACATAGGTTGCGGTTGCCAGCGATAGGTCTGTGATATAGTTATAGGGTATATGCAGGTTCAGCGTTGGCCCCTCGGCTGTGAAGTTTGTTATATTGGCTGCAATCCCGCGGAATATGTTCTTTAAAACGCTGGCATTGGGCGCGAAATAATACTTACCACCCGTGATGTCTGCGATATCAGAGAGCACATGGTCAACTTCGGACTCGCTGTTGCCAAAACCAATGGTGTATATCATAGTGTTGTTGTTTTTTGCACGCTGTGCTTCAAGAAGCATGGAATGGTATCCGGCATTGTCAATTCCATCCGTCATAAGCACTATTGTAGAGTTGCTTGTTATTTTTGAGAGGTCATTGTTTGCTTCATATAAGCCCTCATCAATGGCGGTGAGCCCGTCAGCAGTCATTGTATCGATGGAGTTATTAAGCAGGTCAAAGGATGAGGAGTTCAAAATGCTTGCTGAAATACTCCCCTGCCACTGTTTCCAGTCCAGACTCCTGCTTGCTGTAAGGTTAAAGCTTGCCTCAGAACTTATATTTATTCCGTCCACCACGACATGATAATCATCCCCGCTGAAAAGAGGGGCGCTTAGCGATTCAAAACCTGAAGTGGCGTTTGAGTAATTAACCAGGGTTGCGCCTTTAAATAAATACAGGTCAAGGTTGTCCGTGGCATTGTTCCAGGTAAGGTTGAAAGTGGCTACATTGAAGGTTGCATTAAAGGCATAAGAAATAGGGTTTGCAGTCAAATCTATCCAGCCAGTGGGATAATTTGCGATCAGGCTCCCATTTTCAAATATTTTTACATTCCTTATGTCATTTATCCAGTTTGTGTTGGATATATCGTGATAATCGCTGAATGAAACGTTATTGGAGCCGTTCTGTATGAATGCTGTGATATCCACCGAATAATCTCGTACTTCCATATCTGCCGCATTAGGCGGCGGCATGGAAGTAACATATGCCCCGTTCACCGTGACATAACATTCCCCGTACCCATTATAAGGCGAATCACAGTCCCTGCCCCTGAAGCTCAATGTATAGTTCTTCTGGGGGGTTGCGCCCTCAAAATACCCCATCCATGTGCTCCCGTTGTGCAGGTAGCTGGTTTGGGTGTTTCCGGCAGTTATATCGGAATAGCTGTATTGCACAAGTCCTGCCCTGTCTCCTCTGCTTGCATCGAAGCTTGAGATGAATGCATGTGATGCAAGTTTGGCAGCGCTTTTCTTGTCAATATAGGCAGTAACTGTAAAATTAGCTGTCGATTTTTGCCCTTTGCCAGTGATTTTCACGGTCCAGTTGCCATATTCTGCGGTTTCATTGTCAGACTGGGGGTATTGCCCCGAAAGCGGTGCAATCCATACATATTCGACATCTGTGTCAGGATAATATCCAGTCGTATCCCCATTGAAACCATAGACTATGCCGGATGGGCTTATTAGCTGCAAATCCAGGTCTATCTCAGGGTCATCCCACTTCACTTCAGCTTTAAGGTCATTTACAGTGTCATTCACGGTAAAATTGTAATCAAAATTTTCCTTTGTCATATTGGAGTTGAAGCTGCAATTGTATGCTGCAGCGGTCAGATCTTTCTGGGCAGAGCAGCTGTTCGCCATGGTGCCGTTTTCATAAATAATTATATTTCGTACTTTGCTTGCCCAACCTGCCTGTCCCAGCAGTGCAGGATAATTAAAGAAAGAAACATTATTTGAGCCGTTCACTACATAGTCCGTGATATTATATTCATAGAAGAACCAATTATTATTAGGTCCAAGCGGGGGTGGTATGCTTGTCACATTCTGGGCGTTAACTGCAACGAGCGCTTCACCCAGGGTGATGCCGTTAGAGGTAAAAGTGGTATCGAAGTCGTATCCTTCAAAAGTGACATTATACACAGGCATAAGTGCCACGCTGCCGTTTACAGGCGCAGTGTAAGGTGTAAATCCGTCAACCCCATATCGCCGCTCTGTAATATCGTAATCGCTTATGTCCTGGGCTATGGCATTGTATATGTTCATCAAATCCGCGCTTGTGGGGGCATGATAATATTTTCCACCGGTTATTTTGGCAATGTTAGCAAGTTCTAATTCGTTAAGATTGGTTCCAAGTCCAATTGTGTATATAACTATGTTGTTGTTCTTTGCATTTGTGGCAGGGATGTTCGGATCAATGCCGATGTTCCACATCCCGTCTGTCAGTACAACCTGCACTTTCTTCGCATAGCTCCTGCCATTTAGCAGCACGTTGTTGGCAGTATCCATGGCGCTGCCCATGTTGGTGTTTCCACTTGCCTGAAAGAGATCTATGGTTCTTTCGATGTTTTGCCTGTTCTCAGTATTGTTAATAGGCGTGAGATCCAAATCTGTTGTAACAGTGGTAGAATAGGATATTACAGCAAGCATGGTATTTGAAACAAGGTTATCCATAAAAGATTTGGAAGCGTTCTTGACATCTGTTATAGGCTGGCACACAACGCCAATGCATCCATCATCGCTCATGCTACCTGAACGGTCAATCACCAGCGCAAAGTCAAGCGGAATGCCCGCATAGTAATCCGGGTCCATGCTGCCTGAACGGTCAAGCACAAGTACGGCGCTTGCCGCAGGTCGTACGATGGGCAGCAATCCTTCGGCTGAGATTATGGTTGTGACATTGACTATCTCACTTGAATTTATGCTCAAAGGATCAAAAGTGATAGTTGCACTTAAGAATGGCACGTCTTTTATGCTTACAACCACGGAAGCGTTTATCGACCCATTGGATGCGATGATCGTGTCGTTCCCTGCAGGCACTTTGCTTGTAAAAGCAGCCTGGATTCTGCCATCCTGATCGGTGCTTGCATTTATGATATCAGTCGCGTTTATTCCTGCAACTGTGAGGTTTCCAAGAGTGGCGTCCGTATTGTTCAGGGTCACATCAATACCGGGGATCGGGTGCCCCCATTCATCCAGCGCTGTGAGTATGATAGAAGTGTTGTGGTTGCCATTTATACCCTGGGAAAGCACTGTATCCGGGTTTGCATAAATTGTGAATTCGCTGAGGTTGCCTGCGATAAAGGTGAGATTGGTATTATTTATTATGTCGGTATAGCCAGTCTCGTTTTTATATATGGCTGTGATAGCCACGGTCTCAATGTAGGGTGTCGGTCCTACAAGGGTTGTGGCAATGCCGCTATCGTTCAAGGGTACAAGGGTTGAACCCGTCGATTTTGTAAAAAGCACCTGCTCCTTTATCGGCATACCAGCCGGCAGCCGGGGATTCAGGAACTGGTCTACCATCTGGGCTGCAAGCCTGTAAGCATCCTTGTTATTGGCATAAACAACATCGGGAGTTTGGACGAAGAGTATATCGGTTGCATTGTCCGCAAGCCCCAGGATCGTAATAGATGCATTCAGGCTCCCGGCTGTAATATTTATGATATTATCGCCCGCACGCTTATCAGTTCTAAAAACAGTTGAAGCAAGACCGTTCAGACTGGTGATATTGGTGCATGGAGTGAAGTTTAGCGAATTATACTCAATCGGACTATTATATATTGTTGCAGGAGGCGGTGTGGCATTAAAGGTCACTGAAGTGCCATTCACAGGGTTCTCATATATGTCTAGCACCCGTATGGTAATCTCCATTGTTTTGTTCACAGTAAGCTCATTATTGTACTGCACTGAGAAATTGTCAGGCTCTGAAGGGGCATAAGTGATGTTTATGTTTCTTGTTATGTTTTTTGCACTTGCTGTGAGAGTAATATTCCCTGCTATGGTAGAGTTAAAAAGCAGAAACACGCTTGAAGAATTATCCGTGGAATTGGTAAATATCACACTGCTCTGGTTAACCAGGATCTCTGTCAGCGCATAGGGCGCCCTTGTGAGGTTAACATTATGCTTTATTTCTCCAAGAATATCAGACACCAGGATATTAAGGTCAAGATATGCCGTTGAATTTACATTGTTATACATGTCGTAACTTGTTAAGTTCACTGTTGTGGCATTGCCGACTACGAGCGGATTTTGAGTTACGCTGACTTCTATTGAAGCAGGTTCTTCGGCAAGAAAAGTAACATTTGTGGTGTTAGTTACGCTGCCAACGGTCGCATTTATAGAGAGGTTGCCCGCAACTGTTGAATTTACCAATACCGTCGCTATGCCTGAATAATTTGTAAATGCAGTCGCTGCACTGAGATTGCCGAAAGTTGAGGTGAAGTTTACAGGGGTATTGTTCACGGGGCTGGAGTTATCCGTAACAAGGACAGATATGCTCGAACTTTCTCCTACAGTAGTTTCTGCAGGGTATGATGCGATCTCCACATCCATCGCAGTGGCCAATCCACTGAATGTAATTACGGCAATAAGGATCGAAATGAGTACCCTAAAAGAAACCATTGGTATCACCTCTTAAATATTTAACCTAATTACAGTCTAGTCTGTGTCCATAAATACTTTTCTATATGATTAGTATCATCATTATTATACACATTTTCGTTCAAGCAATCTCCACATCTACTACATGCTGTCCCACAACCAGCATGGTATCGTTTCTTATAGCCACCAGGCTTGAATCCGTGGAATTTGCAGTTGTAAATCCAATACCTTCAAGATAGCTCTTCCATTCTGATGCATAGGTGCTGTTGATTTGAAGCGTTACGTTCACAGGGCTTGAGGTTCTGTTGATATTGCTTGAGTTATAATTCATATTGAGGATAGCGACCCCTTTTCCGCCTATTGACGATGTTCCATTTGCAGATACCACGCCAATGGTAGTAACATTAGTTGAGCCAATAGCGGTTGAGTAGATGCGCGGGCTTGAAACCATTATTTTCCCATTCTGGTATCGTTTCCACACGCCTCCGTTTTCATAGGTAAGAACATTATCATTTTTCCGGTATTCTATCTCTCCACTGGCATAGGACAGACTCCCGCCTGCGCCTCCATAGTCAACGTAGTCTATTGTGATATTTGAGTTCTGTGAAACCGAGATAGTGGCGCTGTACATCTGCATTTTCAGGCTTTTCACAGGTGCCTGGTTAAAAGCCACCATTTTCATGTCGCTTTGGAGTACAATGAAACTCTGCTCCGTACTTTCGAAAATACTTGTGTCCATACTTGATTGCAGCGCAGGATAGCCCATCACATATATCATTCCAATGGAAAGTATTACAATAGCGAAAATATAGATGAATCCTATGGTTTCAGCGGCTGCTGCTTCGTTTCTGTTATTTTCTCGAATCATAGCTTATCCTGTGAGTGGACATGCTGCTGTATGCAGTGCCATTTATGGGTATTGTACTTGCAATTCCGTTCAATGTGACGCTTGTGCTTTTATCCGATACCGTGGATGATACCTCGATGATCTGGTCCGAACTTGCAGAATCAGCATTAATCGTATAGGATTCACCGCCTATTTTACCGGGAATTCTGTATGCTGTTTCTATATATCCATTCTCCGGTGCTATGAAATACATGTCTGTGATAGTCGTGCTCATCATATTACCTATGTCCCTGAACTGTTCCTCCACAACCACCTTGCTCGGACCCTGTACCAGCATATCATCGGCGTTAAAAAGCACCAATATGAAAAAGCCAAGGAATATCGAAGAAAAAAGGATATATGCCAGTGTCATTGAAACCGCATCCTCGTTTTTTGAAAGGGATTTCATTAATTCACCTCTACTATTTCAGGCTCGGAAGCATACCGTGTGGTACCGTCATTGTAGCTTATGTTAAGCCAGATAGTGTTTTTTATGCTATGGTCTGTCGAGTTGAAAAGACTGATGTTTCCGGATGTGTAAGTATCGTTAATTTTAGTGTAATTGAACATGGTAATGTTTACTGTCTCACCGTGAGCAGCATATATCATTTCAAGCTGCTTGCTGTAATTGCCAAAGATCGATGTGAAATTGGATAATACGCTCTCATTGCTTGTGCTGTTATACCCCCCTGAAATGTTCCATGCAAGCCAGGCTGCACTTCTTGCACTTTCCCTTGTTTGTGCTGTCAGTTCTATTATCTGTTCTTTGGGAAACTCAAGAGGAGCATAGGCTGAGTAGTAGCCTGTTATCGCAGCCTGGTTCACAAGCACTGCTACCGCGATAAGTGAGAGGGATACGGCAAGCCCGGAGAGCACTATCCACTGCCCTCCTGTATCTTCAACTATACATGCCATGCTATGAGCCTTACCTCCACGACTTTTATATTACCGGGGGATATGTTCCATGCATTTGTTAGTGTGGAGTTTTGCAGCGTTACAAGACGGGTTGCGACTACGGAGCTCTCAGAAGGAGCGCCGTTTATTATGGCGTGTTTTACTACAATCCCATTTTCAGCATATGCAAAATCCACGTTATACATAACATCTTTCAGCAGTTTCCCGATCTCAGTGTTGAGGGCAGGCAGGCTGTTGGCTTGCGGCGTAGCTTCGGTCATATTCCAGCCTGCCACGTGCTCTGTCAGGTTTAACGGATACGCAGAATCAGGTGCCATATCAAGTACTGCCAGAACATTGGATGCAGCCTGTTTAAGCTGTACGTCCATGGCAAGTTCGCTTTGTGGCGTGATGATAAATGAACTTTGAGTTACGAGCATTACCGTCAGTGTCATAAGGATTGCGGCAGTGAACCCTTCAATAGTGTGTATCTGTGCATTCTCGTTCATTTCCACACCTTTATAATTAATTCAGCCGGCTCGTACAGCGGCTCTGCCCTGGAAGAGTATTCAGTGAACGGCGGACCCGTTTGGGTGAAGTTCATTCCGGTGAAATCGAGTTCAAGCCGGGAGGTTATATTAGATGTATTGGATGTAAACCCGGTATAGTTCAAGACAATACGGAGAGTATCTGTGTTGTTCAGGGATGATGGGGGTGTAAAATCGAAAAAATCGCTTATATTTGTTTTTTTATAGGCAGTATAGTTGGAAGAAGAAAGAAGGTTTCCATCCAGTTTCGCATGAATGAACTGTGAACTGGAATTTGATACGTTAAAATCTATTATTTCTATTATTATATCTTCATTCTGGGGCCTGCTGATGTTAATTAGCGCTTTGTTGTCTGCTAGCAGTTCATTAGTTAATTCATTAAACCTGAAGACGGCTATCTTGCCTGTTTCTGCCAGTACTATTCTTGTTAATTTAAATACATCCTGGAATGCGGGGGGTGTTTTTCCAAACGCTGCCGGAGAGCCGTTCAGGACAAGAGGACTGTTATTTTGTTCAATAGTTATGTTGTATCCATAATCTATTTGAAAACCTCCTATCTTGTCGTATAAGCCCAGTTTGCTTGTGAGCATTGTGTTATTCAAATTTAGAACCTGCAAAACTTTTGAAATGTTCAGCAAACCCGGTGTATTTGTTTGCCTCGTCCCGGATGTAATATCCATAGCAAGACCTATCCTGCTCACATTATCTGTGTGCTGCTCCCAGTCTGTGCCATTATGAGTATTATTTTCCCACCATCCCGGATCGTCTGCGAGTATATTGGCCGTCCGGTAAGCAACTGAATTCAGGCCCCCTTCCCCGGAGACCGATATAAAAAGACCTGGTACGAACTGTACTACGAATCCAAAGGATAACAGAAATAGGCTTATTCCCAGCAAAAAGTCAACACTTATCTGCCCTTCATCAGATATCATCATAGTTATCATTACCATCACAAATATGGTATGGTGGATTATAAACATTTGGTTTGAGAATTTCCTGCAAAACATTTATCATAATGGGAACTAACAGAGAAAATCATGAAGCTCTTCGTCCCGTCTCCAGGACATATCGACAGTCTCAAGGAATTGTTGACACAGAAAGAGAAGATATACTCCATCTTCATGGCAGGCTCACCGGATTATATCGGCACTGGCAGAAGCAATCTGGCATCTCCCCAGCTTGAGGATATAAAGGAACAGACAGATTTTGCCCATAAAAATGGTGTCAAGATGGAGCTGGTCCTTAATTCAAGCTGTATGGGAGGGCGACAGCTTACGCCTGAAGGGTACAGGATAAACCACTGGTATATAGAAAAACTGGTGGATATGGGGATTGATTCCATTGTGGTTGCCGACCCTTATCTTGTAGAGACTATTTCAAGGGATTTTGATGTGGATGTCGTAGTATCTGTCCTTGCTTTTGTGGACTCTCCCCAGAAAGCTGAATTCTTCGAGGACCTTGGCGCAAAATCAATAGTCATCGATTCGAATGTAAACCGCCATTTCGATGTTCTTCATGCCATCAGGGATTCCGTAGATTGCGAATTAAAACTTCTTGTGAACGAAGGCTGCCTTTACCGCTGTCCTTTCAGGTATGCGCATTTTAACTTCTTCTCCCATGCCTTCGGGCCCGAACCAAGACCCAATGTACTTGATGACTATTATTATTTGAAATGTCTTGAATTAAGGATAGAAAATCCCGAGTTGATAATAAAATCCCCCTGGATAAGACCTGAAGATATTAAACTTTATAAGGATATCACCGATGTTTATAAGATCGGGGGAAGAACTCATTTTGTTGACTGGATCCTGAATTGCGTGAATGCATACTATAATGAAAGTTATGACGGGAATCTTATGGACCTGCTTGATTGCCCGAAGGATCTGAAAGACCTGTATAATATTCCCAATAAAAGCTTTGATGGTATCCTGGAGAAGCAGTGGAAGAACTGTAAAAAGGTATGCGGCAAATGCGGTTATTGCAGGACACTTACAAATAAGGTCGTGCAGGTATATTCAAATGGCGGAACAGAGCAGGAGAAATGCCTGCCATGGGAAACAATAGCGGTGAAAACATGATTACAGAAGGGATATTAAAAAACAGGGCAGGCTTTGAAGAGAAGATAAGAAAACTGATAGGCAGGCCGGTACTTTTGATAGAGCTTGATATCTTCGCCCTGCCCTGCGGATGCGCAGGTATCACAGCAAATATGAGAGGGCTTGAAGTTGATGACCTGGAGGTTTTTGAGCCGCAGATCCTGCCGCTGGTCAAAGAAATGGCAGCTAACCTTGAGGTCAGGCCAACAGCGATATTCGCGCGCCTTGTGCCCGGAAGCTCCATTGTGGCATCGCTTAACTGGCGTACGCTGTGCCAGCGCTGCTATCCTGAATTTGCACGAAGTGAGGGGAAGATGCCAAGACCGGACCTTTATATGCTGCAGTTTGAAAGAAGGAAATGATCATTCTGGAATAACGTAAGGAATGGGAAATCTGATGGAACTTACACCCCTTCTGACAACTTTTGGCCTTATCGCGCTTGCCGAACTCGGCGATAAAACACAGCTTACAGTGATAGCATTATCCGCAAGATATGATAGGAAGAAGGTTTTTTCAGGCGTCGTACTTGCCTTTATTGTTGTGACCGGGCTGGGCGTTCTTGTGGGGGAAGGATTATTTCGATTGGTCCCTGAAAATTTCATCAAGATAGCAGCCGGTCTCATGTTCATTATTTTTGGGATAATGATGCTAAGGTCCCGGGAAGATTATGAAGAAGATAATAATTCAAAAGTCTCAAACCCTTTTATTTCCACGTTCAGCATGATAGCTCTTGCAGAGATGGGAGATAAAACACAGCTTTCTGCCATTACACTTTCGGCAAAATATAATTCACCATATCTGGTCTTTATCGGCGCTGTTCTTGCCCTTGTGGTAATAAGCCTTATAGGGATACTTATCGGAAAAAAGCTTTGTGAAATAGTGCCGATGCCAAAGATCAAGCTGGGCGCAGGTATGCTGTTTATCCTGTTTGGGATTCTATTTATAGCCGGGTTTTAGGCTCAAAAGAAAGAGGGTTAAAAACCCAGCTTTTCATTTACAAAAATTAGATGTACCTTTCTGTTCGCGTTTGTTTCCCTTTCAAATATCAGGTATTTGCCAACCGTAGTGCCCGGATAACCGATGCTTTTCATTCGTTTATCCTCAAGAGGAACACAGTACTCAAGAATGCGTTTGAACCCGTCTTCAAGTGTTGGTACAATTTTTTGCGTCCCCACGATCCAGATAACATTATCCGAGGAAAAGGCATCCGACGGAATGGAGCTGCCTGTCGCATTGACAAGCATTACTTGCCCTGCTTCTGTAACCGCATGAACACTTCCTAGGAAATATTCTGCTGTAACGCTTTTCTTCCGGAGTTCTATTTGCTTTGCAGGGTCTTTTTCTGAAAGGAGCTGGCCTTTTAAGTTTTTCCAGGGGTGCTTTCCGGATTTGAGTAATTCCGTAAAACCGATTTCATCAAGCGTGGTTGAGCCTCCGGTCATTACCTCTTTCCCAGCTGGTATCAGTTTTTTTATTCTCTCAAGAGCTTCTTCTTTAGTATTTACCAGTTCCACATTGACATTACGTGTTTTCAACGCTTCCATTGTTTTTTTGATAACTTCATTTGACGCTAATGTGTCATATTTCATTATATATCTCCCAATTAATTAATGGAGTTCACCATATATAAATTGATATTCCAATGTGAACAATCGTTAGTGAACTACTCCACCCGTAGCATGATATAGATAGTACTATTCCTATCCCTATCAATTACTTTCCTGCAATCACATTCCATATTACGCTTCCAAAGAGGCATGTCGTGTTCTTTTCCGCATACATAGCATCTCTTTGATGTTTTCCGCTCGTCGATTTCTATTACGTTCTTACCTATAAGTGCTGCTTTGTAGAACACAAGATTCAAAAAGTTTTAATTGAATTAACGACTTGGTGTTTAATATGGCAACTTCAGATGAATGCATTATAAAGATTTGTAAAGATGGGCCTTACGTAGTTTCCGGGAGAATTCCAATAATCGAATATGTGATAAATTGCGACAGCAAAGGCATTCCAATTAATTGGATATTGGGAAAGGAATATCCAGTCATAGAAAATTGCGCATTGTGCCGTTGTGGCCAATCAAAGAACAAACCCTTCTGCGATGGGACTCATGCCGATATAAATTTCAATGGAACTGAGACAGCGGATATTGAACAATTTTATAGTCAGGCTAAAGAGATAAATGGTCCAGAATTGATATTGAAGGATGTTGAAAAACTCTGCGCATCTGCCCGTTTCTGTCATCGGTCAGGAGAGATATGGGAACAGATTCCCAAATCCGACAATCCAGAAATAAAAAAAATTGCTATCAGGAATTCATACGATTGTCCTTCAGGCCGCCTTTTACTCAGGGAGAAAAAAACAGGGAAGAGTCTTGAGCCTGAAATTGGACGCTCAATTTCATTGGTTGTAGATCCTTTTATTGGGGTAAATGGTCCAATCTGGGTGAGAGGGGGGATTCCAATTCAATCCGCCGATGGAAAGATCTATGGGGTAAGAAATCGCATCACCCTCTGCCGATGTGGCAAGTCCCTCAATAAACCGTTCTGTGACAGCAGTCACTACCCAGAACGGTCTGAAGGAGTAACGATGGGAAATGGCAAAAGTGAGTTAAAAGACATCAAAGGAGATATAGAGGAAATTCTGAAAACTAAGAAACAGGCATTTGTCCTTTTTTATGCATCATGGTGTTCATTCAGCCGGGCATTTCTTCCAATATATCGGTTGTGTCTAAATCAAAAATTTAAAGAATGTTGGAGGGGAGTAAGTCAGGAAACGAAGGATTTATTCAACACAGCAATTGGGGAAATAAATTTATATGCTTAACTAGCTGTCCGCTTTTTGGGATGCAGTCCATAAAAGTATATATTTCGTATTGTCTTACTAGTATGTGATGTAAGTCATGGAAGAAGAAATAATAACTATGAGCGGGAAAGGACAAGTAGTCATACCAGCAAGGGTCAGGCGAAATTTCGGGCTTAGAAAAGGTGATAAACTGATCCTTGAAATTGAAGATAGAAGTATCAAAATGATACCAAAAACGGTGGACCTTACAACTCTTGTAGGATCGATAAAAGGGATTGACATTGGAGCTGTAACAAAAGCAATAATAGATGACCGGAAGGATGATGAAGAAAGGGAAAAGCAGATAAAAAGAGCAGTTAAGAAAATCAATAAGACGTGATTGGATGGATAGGATTCTAATTGATACAATGCATATAGCTGCTCTTCTTGCAGATGAAAATGATTCTTATTTTGAGCTTTAGTTTTTATAAATGTCACCCAGAGAATAGCAATTCATGCAGGCGACCTGCGATTGAAATATAACATCCCCACAATCGATTCGATTATTGCTGCAACCTGCATAGTTGAAAACATCAAGCATATTCTGACGTATGATCGTCGCCATTTTGAACCTGTCAAAAAGATTAAAATAATCGACCTGAAAACGGCTATAAATATGGCCAAATGAAACTCCGATCTTGAGTAGAGCAAAGTAAGCTGTCACCAGAGATAGAAGAGTGGAAAACTTCTCAAAATAGGAATAACTATACTGGGATTATTGCTTGCAGGCAGCGCAAATGCAGCGACCCTTACGGTTTGCAAAATCGGATGCGCATATTCAAGCATACAGGCTGCGATAAATGCTTCAAGCAGTGGGGATACAATCCTGGTGCAAAGCGGCACCTATGCGGAAGAAATTACACTTGAAGGATTTACTGTGACTGGATCTGGTGACTTTTGGTCAGATGCAGGTATTAAGATTACATCAAACAACAACACGCTGATCGGCAACAATGCATCAAACAACTATTTTAGCAATACCAAAAATGTCTTTAGTGGTGGCTCTTCTCTTGGTGGCAACGTATGGGCTAATCCGAACGGCACAGGCTTCAGCCAGACTTGTGAAGATGCAGATATTGACTATCTGCCGCTTGCATATCCATGCAAACCACCCACAAACCCCACCGTAATAATTAATTTATCAGGAATAATATGGATTAATCAGCCAATCCCTTGTTTCTATTTTTGAAGAACTTCATAGCGAGATAAAATCATGTAATTACTTAATATAAAACTATATTAAGTTATATCATTGAGGCTCATCTTATATATTTTGACGGCTTAAATACGATAAAGCCCGAATCGGTGAATATTATCCGTTGAAGTGATGAGATGAAACAGATCAGTATGAAATCGCCAAAGCAGTTTATCCTGGTAATTATCGTTATTGCCGCAATTTTGGCGGTAGTCTTAGGTTCAATATTTTACACGAATCCCCGGCAGGACTATACAGGGAAGATGGAATCAATCACCATCGGATATTCGCCGTTTGAGCAAAACACACTTATTTGGATTGCCGAAGACCAGCACTTTTTCAGCCGGAACGGCCTCAACATAACCTTACGTAAGTATGATACCGGTGTGGGTTCACTGGATGGAATGCTAAACGGTGAAGCGGACATCACGGCAGGGGTAACTGAGTTCCCCACGGCCGGAAGGGCGTTCCAGAAAAAAAGAATTCGCACAATTGGAATCATCGCTAAAATTGAGCAGATATATCTTATCGGACGGAAGGACCGGGGAATTGAAAACGTTTCAGACCTTAAGGGGAAGAGGGTTGGGACTACCTTAAGAACGATAGCGCATTTCTATCTCGGCAGGTTTCTCCAACTTCATGGCATGAATATGCAGGACATAAACCTCGTTGACGTCAAAACACCGGCAGAATGGGTGAACGCTGTTGCAAACGGAGACATTGATGCAATTGCCACTGCCCAACCGTATGCTAATTCGGCCAAAGAGCGTCTGGGCGCTAACGCCGTTGTCTGGCCGGCACAGGGTAGTCAGCCCATATTTGGATTGATTGTTTCCACCGATGAGTGGATAACAAACCATCCTGAACTGGTCAACAGGTTCCTTAAGTCTCTGGCACAAGCTGAGGAATATGCCATCCGTAATCCTGCCGAAGCAAAAGCTATCGTACAGATGCGGCTAAACCTGGATGCCGAGTATATGAAAACAGTCTGGTCTCAAAACCAGTATTCTCTCTCACTTGACCAGTCGCTTATTCTGGCTATGGAGGATGAAGCACGATGGATGATAAGCAACAACCTGACGACGGAGAAAAACATACCCGATTTTCTGGACTACATCAATGAGGACGGCCTCAAGGCGGTAAAACCTGAAGTGGTAAATATCATACGGTAAAAATATGAAAATCAAAACTCAGTTTATCAATAGCATGTTCATCTTCGGTATAATATTGCTTATTATTGCCACATCGGTAATTGTCACAAATCAGCAGGTAGAGCGGCTTAATACGCAGGAAGAGCTCGCTAAGGATATTGAGCGCAGCGCAAGTGAGCTCGGTTATCTATCGAATGATTATCTTCTTTATCATGAAAGCCAGCAGCGCGCCCGATGGGAATCAAAATTTTCCGAGCTTTCCGATGATCTGTCAAATCTGGACCCGAACAGTCCGGAACAACAAACGCTTGTCAATAATATCCAGGTAAACCAGCAGCGGTTGAAAGCAGTCTTTACTGACATAGTATCGACTTTTGAGAACGTGTATCAAAATCAGAATGACGTGATTGACCCTGCGTTTATTCAGATATCATGGAGCCGTATGGCAGTTCAAAACCAGGGAATGGCGTTTGATGCAGAACGGTTGGCTCAGACGTTGCGTAATCAAGCAAACCAATCAAAGCAAACGAATATCACGCTCATTTTTGCTCTGCTGGGAATATTCGGTGCATATTTTCTCATCAATTATCTCATAGTTTACCGCCGCGCATTAAAATCAATATCAGAGCTTCAGGAAGGAACAAGGATTATCGGTTCGGGTAACTTTGATTTTGTAATCAAACAGAAAAACAATGATGAGATCGGCGAGTTATCCCACGCTTTCAGCCGGATGACAGCCAATTTGAAAGAAGTGACCGCCTCCAAAGCGGAGCTGGAAAAAGAAATTACCGAACGCAAGCGGGCTGAGGAAAAAATCGAACACCTTGCCTCGTTCCCGCAGTTGAATCCGAACCCGATAATCGAAATAGATGCGAACGGAACTGTTACATTCTTCAATGAGGCGACTGCAGAAGTCCTGAAAAAATTGGAGATGGAGGACGACGCGCGTATCTTTTTGCCCGGCGATTTTGAAGAAATAATGAATGTCTTGGGGCTGGAAGAAGAGAGACAACTTTTTTATCGAGAGGTTGAGGTCAAAGATAAAATATTCGCCGAGTCCATACATGTATTAAAAAAACTGAGTGCTGTACGTATTTATGTGCATGATATCACCGAGCGCAAGCTGGCGGAGGAGGCGCTGCGCAAGGCGCATGATGAGTTAGAAATACGTGTTCAGGAACGGACAGCAGAACTGAAAGAAGCCAACAAAGCATTGCTGGAGAGTGAAACAAGTTACAGGGATCTCACGGAAAGCATCGACGACCTATTCTATGCTATAGACGGAGATTTAAGATATACATATTGGAATAAAAAGTCTGAAGCTTTTACAGGGATTTTGGCAAAAGATGCTATTGGAAAATCTATCTACGAGCTTTTCCCTGGTATAAAAGGGACAAAAATGGAGCATTTTTATATCGAGACATTAAAAACGCAGCAACCTGCGCGTTTTGAGAGTGAATACCAGTTTGGGAACAAAAAATTCATTTTTGAAATTAGTACTTATCCAACTAACAATAGTCTCTCTGTTATCGCCAAAGATATCACCGAGAATAAAACGCTTGAATTGCAGTTATTGCGAGCGCAGCGGATGGAAAGCATAGGCACGCTCGCTGGTGGTATAGCGCATGACCTCAACAATGTGCTGACTCCAATAATGCTATCCCTGCAGATGTTAACAGGAAAATTCAAAGATGAGCAGAGCCAGAAATTGCTTACTATTCTTGAAAAGAATTCCCAGCGTGGAGCTGATTTAATAAAGCAGGTCCTGTCATTTGCACGTGGCATCGAGGGCGAACGCAATCCTCTTCAGGCAAGACATATTATCACCGAAATTGAGAAGGTCGCAAAAGAAACATTTCCCAGAAACATTGAAATTAGAACTGATATGCCTAAAGACCTCTTTACCATCCCTGGAGATGCCACACAACTACACCAGGTTATAATGAACCTGTGCGTGAATGCACGCGATGCAATGCCAGATGGCGGTATCTTAAGTATCACAGCTTCGAATTTTTTCATTGATGAAAATTATGCAAGGATGAATACTGAGGCTAAAGTCGGCTCTTACGTTGCCTTTTCTGTCTCAGATACCGGAATCGGCATTCCCACTGAGATACTTGATAGGATTTTTGAACCGTTCTTCACAACAAAGGAGTTTGGAAAAGGCACCGGGCTTGGTCTTTCTACGGTAGTTGCAATTGTGAAGAGCCACGACGGGTTTATAAATGTATATAGTGAGGTTGGAAAAGGAACCGCATTCAGGGTATATCTGCCGGCGGTCAAAACCGAAATGCAAAATATAGAAAAGCAGCAACCTGAATTGCCCACCGGGCATGAAGAACTGGTTCTGGTTGCTGAAGATGAAGACTCGATCCGCGAAGTTACCATCTCGACATTGGAAAAGAATGGGTATAAGGTGATCACAGCCTGCGATGGAGTGGAGGCAATCTCGTCATATGCGCAGAACATGATGGAAATCAAAGTTATTCTTATGGATATGATGATGCCTGTTATGGACGGTCTAAGCAGTATCCGGGCGATTCGTAGAATTAACCCTGAAGTCAAGATTATAGCGGTCAGCGGACTGGCAGAGAAAGAGAAACTTAAAAATGTTGCTGACCATACGAACGCTTTCTTGCCAAAACCTTACACGGCTGAGAGATTGCTAAAAACAATACATGAAGTTATAAACGAAAAATAGAGAGAGCGAGTTAACAAATTGCTTTAAAGGTATAAATTATTAAGAACGATTATGAATAGCTCAATGAAAGAACACTGGAATGAAATTTATGCGGCATTAGATCCGGATGAGCTGACCTGGTATGAAGAAATTCCTGAGCCTTCTCTAAAATTACTATCTAAATGTCATATAAATAAAGAAGAATCTATATTAGATGTGGGGGCAGGTGCATCAACATTTATTGATCACCTTATTAGTCAAGGATTTAAAAATATCATTGCTACCGATATAAGTGAAAAAGCTTTGGATAAAATAAAAGAAAGATTAGGTAAAGAAAAAACCTCAATAGTGAGATGGATAGTAGATGATATTACTCAGCCAATTCATATCCGGAATCTAAGGAATATTGCCGTGTGGCATGATAGAGCTGTACTACATTTCTTATTAGAAGAGAAACAGCAACAGATGTATTTATCTACGCTAAAAAAAGTGATTAAAGAAGGTGGTTATGTTATTATTGCTGCTTTTTCCTTAAAGGGAGCAAAAAAATGCAGCGGTTTGGATGTTAAAAATTATGACCGGAATATACTGACAAAGTTTTTAGGAGAGGATTTTAGCCTGCTTGAATATTTTGATTATACACATCATATGCCTTCTGGTAAGCCAAGACCATACACATATGCTTTATTTCAAAAAAAGTATTAACTACTTATTTATTTTCTTTTATTATGGAAGTATTTCAAATTGACGAAAATTTATATCAGAGTTCCGCGATAGATGATGTGGAAAGGGTTAAGATATTTGATGTTTGCATAGATTTATCCGGCGGCATAGATCCGGATGCAGGCGATTTTAAGATTTATCTAAAATGGACAATAGAAGATGCAGGATTGCCGGATCTGGATATTCTGAAGACTATTGCATCTTTTGGATATGATTTGGCTTATAAAAAGAAGATGAAAGTTTTGGTTCATTGTGAAAAAGGGATTAATCGGGCAAGTTTGCTCAACGGTGCAATTTTGTGGATGAAAGGAATGAGAGGTCAGGAGATTGTTGATTATATCCGGAGTAAAAGGCCGGGTGCTTTATTTAATCCAAATTTTGTAAATTATCTGGTAAATTTGAAATGAAGGATGATTAATGCTTGAAAAAAAGAAAAACCAGGAAGTCAAAATGCTCCCTGATTGGGTTACATTACTGGGGTTTTTCAAGAAGCTTTGTCTTGGTCAGCAATCTTCCATCCTTTGCATGGGGCTTCCTGAGAACGGAGTCATTTGCCTTCTCCATTTCACGGGCTTCATCAGCAAGTCTTGCTGCCGCGCGCATGGCTTCATGACCCGCTGCTGCGGTGGTAGCTACCTGTTCGACCTCTTTTAATACAAAGCATGCCGGGAAGTCTATCTCTGCGACTTTCGTAGCTATATGCAGGGCGGCCAGGGCTTTTGCCTTAGCGTATGGATTATTGAATCCTGCGCTCTCAACGCATTTGTCCGGTTTTGCGAGGATCTTGGGGAGCACAAGCGGTTTTGTTCCTGCTGCAGCCTGGTCAATTATTTTATCGATCTCTGTCTGTACCAGTCTTATTGCACCGCATACAGACAATACCTTTGCCGCATCAGTGTTGAAAATAACCATCTCAACAGGGTCAAGGAATTCTCTTTTTGCGCCGATCAACGGGTCAACAGGAAGAATAATATAACCAAAGCCTGCCTGTTCCAGTTTTTCCCTGTCCTCTTTTTTTGTGGGGCCATCGGATAATATTACCGCTGGTGTATCTTTCCAGACATCGCGTGCTGCTGTCGGGCCGGGTGCCATAGAATTAGGGCTGATTATAACCACGAAATTCGGCCCCCAATTCTTGAAGGATGCCGTTTCTGCCGCCTCATCCTTACCCATCTTTGCCCCTGTCCCGAATACACGGACTGCTATTCCCTCTCTCGCTGCGATCTCATCAAGTAATAAATCTATTACCTGTGAAGTTCCGAGATTTCCAAGTTTAATAACGCCTACTTTAACGACCATATTTGATCACACCGGAATTTAGCCGGGTTCATTTATAAGGTTTTTGAAATTGTTCTGGCATAAAAATCTCCGTGTTTGGAGTTTATTGTTTTATGCGTTAAGCTTATATACTATCATAACTAACATTGGGTTAGTAACCTCAAGTCACTAACCCAAAGTATTAACTCGTGGTGAAGAATAAACATGGAACCAGCACAACTGTTAGACATACTCGGAAATGAGAACCGAAGGAAAATCCTGCACCTTCTGGCAAGCCGCCCCTGCTATATGAGCGAAATAGCAGAAAGACTTGACGTTGGCGCAAAGGCAATCCTCGGGCACCTTGAGCTTCTGGAGCGGGCAGGTCTGGTTGAAGCCAATGTAGATGAGCAGCGGCGCAAGTACTTCCATATAACAGATAACCTCCGTCTTGAAGTATTTGTGTCGCCATATTCTTTTGATGTGGAGATAACCACTGTCGCTATTTCCGCACCGAAAGAGCAGGCAGCATCCCAGGAGTTGATCACTGGCATAAAATCGCTATATGGCCAGATACAGGAGCTTATGGATAAGAGGCAGAAAGTAATGCAGGAGTACCAGCAGATACAGGGGAACATCACTGAGACGATGGGACATTGTATGGATGTTATAGAGGGTATTGCGGAAGATAAAATAGAAGCAGAAATACTCTATGCTCTGTTAAAAGGTCCGATGAACCAGCGCATGTTGTCCATGAAGCTTGGAATTCCTGAATATGTGATCGAAGGATATATAGAAAAAATGGAACGAAAGGAAATCCTGAAAAGGGATGGGAATAAATATATACTAGGGTAAAGAACATAAAAATAGAACAATTAATAAAAAGAGGATAAAATATGGAGAGAGACTGGAAAAAAACTGATAAAGGATTTTTTGCAGAATTTGAAAAAGAGATAGAACAGATGAATGAACTTATCAACCGCATGACACAATCCATGGGAAAAGAACCCCAGGTTTATGGATTTAGCATGCAGATAGGGCCTGATGGCGTACCGCATATGGAGCGTTTCGGGAACGTTATACCTGTCGGTAAGGACCGGGATGTCAGAGAACCGTTTATAAGCTCATTTGTTAATGAAAAAAACAATGAATTGAATATTACGGCTGAAATGCCGGGGATCAATAAAGAAGATATTGAGCTTAATGCGACCGAGAATGAAATTGTAATCAAAGCTGATAGCAATGCAAGGAAATATTACAAGTTCATAAAAACACCCGGACCGATTGATCCGGACAGTGCAGCAGCAAAGTACAATAACGGAGTACTTGAAATAACGTTCAAATTCAAAGATATCAAGAAGAAACCTGACAGAAAATCGATAAAAATCGAGTAAATTAATCATGGATAAAAAAGATAAGACCGTAAATCTTAAAGTCGTTGAAGCAAAATCCTATGATGCAGGACGCGGTATTGCCAGGATAGACCCTGAAGTTGCTTATAACCTGGGTTTGCAGACAGGCGATGTCATAGGTATAGAGGGAACGAAGAGGACGGCTGCCCTGGTATGGCCGGGTTATCCTGAAGACAGCAATACGGGATTAATACGTATTGACGGCACAGTAAGGCGAAATGCAGGCGTGAGCATAGATGATAGGGTACATGTCCGAAAAATACATACCGCACCTGCAGAGAAAATCCTGTTTTCGCCAACACAGCCATTAAAGATCCAGGGCGGAGAGGCGTATCTTGCCCACAATCTTGAAGGACGCGTAATTACACGCGGGGACGTAGTTGAATTAAATATAATGGGACGCCGCGTTGACCTTGTGGTCGTATCTATTAAGCCTGTTGCCGATTCCGTGATAATCGGAGGAAATACAGCTATTGAGATCAGCGTTAAGCCTGCAAAAGAGATGCCTTCTATCCCCAGGGTATCATATGAAGATATAGGCGGACTCGGTGACGAGGTAAGAAAAGTCAGAGAAATGATAGAACTCCCGTTACGTCATCCTGAACTTTTTGAACGGCTGGGAGTCGAAGCCCCAAAAGGAGTTCTTCTTCACGGCCCCCCTGGCACAGGAAAGACTTTACTTGCAAAAGCGCTTGCTTCGGAAACAAACGCAAATTTCCTTACTCTTTCAGGGCCTGAGATAATGAGTAAATTCTATGGTGAATCCGAAGAAAAGCTCAGGGATATATTCCAGCAGGCAGAGGAGAATGCGCCAAGTATCATACTAATTGATGAGATAGACAGCATCGCACCTAAAAGAGAAGAAGTCACAGGTGAAGTGGAGCGGCGTGTAGTAGCTCAGTTGCTTGCGGTAATGGATGGTCTTAAAGCCCGCGGGAAGGTCGTGGTAATCGGGGCCACGAACAGGCCAAATGCCATAGACCCGGCACTTCGCCGCCCCGGAAGATTTGACCGTGAGATCGAGATAGGTGTCCCTGACAGGAAAGCCCGTTTTGAGATAATGCAGATACATACCAGGGGAATGCCTGTTTCTGATGATGTGAAGCTTGGCAGGATTGCCGATCTCACACATGGTTTTGTGGGGGCCGACCTTGCGGCACTGACACGCGAAGCTGCCATGAATGCCATTCGGCGCCTGCTTCCTGAGCTTGACCTTGAAGTGCAGAGCATCCCGGCTGAAATACTTAGCAGGTTGATCGTTACAGGAGAGGACTTTACAAATGCCCTGCGTGAGATGACACCATCCGCGCTTCGCGAGGTATTCATTGAATCGCCCAATATCCACTGGAGTGATATCGGGGGGCTATTGGATGCAAAGCAGGAACTGAAAGAGGCAGTTGAGTGGCCAATGAAATACCCGATGCTCTTTAAACAGACCGGGGCAAGACCGCCGAAAGGAATCCTTCTTTATGGGGCACCTGGAACCGGAAAAACAATGCTTGCAAAAGCAGTGGCTACGGAAAGTGAGGCAAATTTCATAAGCGTGAAAGGGCCGGAGTTCATGAGCAAATGGGTCGGAGAAAGCGAAAAAGCGATCAGGGAGACATTCAGGAAAGCAAAACAGGCAGCGCCGTGTATCATTTTCTTTGATGAGATCGATTCAATAGCCCAGACGCGGGGCGCAAGTTCGGACTCCCATGTCACAGAGAGGGTTATCAGCCAGATGCTATCTGAGATCGACGGGCTTGAAGAACTGCACAGCATTACGGTCATAGCTGCGACCAACAGGCCGGATATTATAGACCCGGCCCTGCTTCGGCCGGGCAGGATCGACCGGCTGATCTACATAACGCCTCCTGACAGGAACTCAAGGCTTGAAATATTCAAAGTCCACACAATAAAAACGCCGCTTGATAGTGACGTTGACCTTGAAACGCTTGCCGATGATACTGAAGGTTTTACCGGCGCCGACATAGCGTCAGTATGCAATGAAGCAACAATGCTTGCGATCAGGGAATATGTGGTCTCAGGAAAACCGGTTGATGATGAGTCCATAAAGCAATTGAAAGTGGGCTATCATAATTTCAGGGATGCCATGACAAAAGTGAAACCGCATTCAAAGAAGGAACTGGAAAAATATACCAAGATATCAGAGAACTTCATATACCAGTAAAAAATCTACTGGTATATACAAATCCTGATATTCTTTTTTTTAATCGAAAGTTATTTCAGTTATTCGAATCATTATTATCGTTGATTACAATGAGTGAAATACATCCTGAAAGGATAAAGAAAATTGCACAAATAATTTCCGAAGTTTCGCGTCTGGATGAAACCGATATGTTCATCCTGCTGGCATTACTCGAAGACAGTAAAATTACTAATGCCGAACTGGCAAAAATAATGAACTTCAAGGATGGGAATTCCGTAGCGTATCACACGCGGACCATGCAGCAGGATGGTATGATAGACCGATATACGATTGTTCCGAACTGGAAGCGAATCGGACTGCCGACGGAGTTTATAATCATGGCCGAAGCGGAAAATGAGGAACAGCTGCTTGAGATTGAAAAAATACATGTGGTAATGACTGATGAGTATGCATCGAAAAACGGGGAAATTGCCGTAATTCCGACCATCTCAGGCTGTGTTATCCTGCAGAATGTTTACCACTGTTTCGGCGATAAGACAATGGCGATTATTACTGGCAGGGCAACATCTGACCAGGATGCTGCGGTCTATAGTAAGAATTACCTTGTCAACAGGTACCCGAATATCAAAGTGAGCCTGCTAATGAACAAATATAAAACAATAAGTGATTTCTTTATTGATAAAGCTGCAATAAAAAAACTGAAAGAATTCTTCCGAATAGGGGATGGAAGCGATTCTGCCAGGATTTTGAAAGGATTACATGATATACCTTTATAATGACTGAATAATCACTGCAAAGAACATACTGAAATTGGGAACTGTCAATGCCAGGATCATCCGGTCTTTAAGCCGGTGGCCCTGCACAACCGGATTTCCCATGAGAATTTTTATACATCCTGCAATTAACACGATATAAATTATCGCAGCCATAAAAAAATTTTGGTATCTGAAGATAAAATATCCCATAGTGATTAGAGGAAGGATTGTGAGAATGATACATACTCTTGCAGCCCTTCGAATACCAAGCAACAGCGGCAATGAATTGATATCCCCTGCCACATCCTTAAAATCTTTCATGAACGTGAGGGAAAATACAAGTATGAATATGTAGGCGGCAACCATCAAACTTTCTCTGCCAACAGGGGAATATATGCTCCATATGCCTATTGATTCAAGGGCGAAACATAATCCCATATTTGCCATTGCCATGCCGGGTTTGTCCTTTAAACGGAATGAAGTGTGCGAGTACATGATCCCTCCCACAATAATTCCTGCAAGGAGACATGTAAACAGAATAAAGCTCAGGTTGAATGAAATAATAAGCGCAGCCGAAATTAATAAAAACATGTATTTCCATGCATTTTTCTCTGATATCTGACCCGATGCGATTGCTCCATTTGGCTTGCATATTTTGTCTATTTCAACATCGTAAATATCATTTATGATATCACATGCACCATGGATCATTATTCCGGCGATGATCCCGATAGCTGCCCTGTAATCCCAGGTACCAAGGACGGCGCAAGTTACTGCCACTACAGAAAGGTCAACGATACTGCTTTTCAATTTAAGGATTGATATATATGGACTATTATAGAAAATTCCAACTCCTCCGTATTCTAATTTTTACTAACTAACCGTTTTTCAAAATGTCATATATTTTTTTAGATATAAAGATTGTTTTTTAGATTTTATTGTAGATTATCGTTATAATGAAAAAAATTTATATACTATAAGAGAATATACCGGTTTTGCAGATAAAAAAATCTATAAAAATGGGTCGGTAAAGTTGGCAGGTTAAGGAGATAAAACTCTGACAGCGGATTTTACAGCCCATGAAAAAACGTGGAGTTCAGCCGTTCCGCAAGAGCAACTGAACCCCAGGCGCCCGAAGGCATGGCAATGTCAAGCTTTGAGGTAACTTAATGTTTGCCTTGTTATACCTCTGGAAATAAAGAAAAATAAGGAGAAAAATAAAAGATGAAAGGAGTTAAAAGTAGAATTTTAGGCGTAACTATTGCCATGATGATAATACTGGCAACAACTGCTACGCCAATAATGGCTGCCACTCCGGAGGTAGCTCCGGCGAAATCCTGCGGAGAGCCAATCAGTAAAGAGGAAAGCGACAAAATCGTAAAAACCATCTTAGGGTCTGATAAAATTAAGGAAATTTCATCGAAACTTAAGGATAAAAATTTAGATTGGTCGCAGCCAGTATTGACAAAATCGGGAGACGGCTATATATTAGCTGTGTATGATAAAGAGGAGTCTATTTCAAAAAAGAAAGGAGTTATAGTACTCTACGATGGCATTGAAATCAAGAATGTGTTCTTGACGGAGAGCCGTAAAATCACCGATGGAGCTGCAATAAGTCTAAGATCTGTAATTAATGATGATGCCACAGATTTGTTATTTGTAAAGGGCGAGGATGGTCAAGTAAAAATTCATATGAAGGATCTGAAAACAGGGACTGTAACCACACTTGAACTTTCATGTATGCAAATCTGCACAGCTCTGACGGGAATCGGTTGCACCATTACATCGGCAGCCGCATGTACTATTGTCTGTGTCGGAACCGCTGGCTTTGGCTGCCCTATTTTGTGCGGTTTAGTATGGTATTTGCTGTGTGACCTGGCAATATCAGGCTGCGGAAGTGTGTGCTCGATGGTTTAAATTTGAGATAGTGTTTGCTAAAAGCAAACACTCATTTTTTAAAGAGAATACTTATGGATATAGCAAGTTGGACATTGGTATATGCGGTCGAATATGGAATCTTGGCTACTTTATTTATTCTAATATTTTATGCTTATACAGGCTGGTTGTTGAAGCACAATTACAGGAAGTCATGGGAAAATTGGTTTGTTGCGGGAAAAAACTTAAAGAAGAATATAGCATGGGTATTTTATACGGTACCAATTATAATATTTTTAAGTTTAGTTTTTTCGGGACCATTTGGTTTTTTTGATTCATTAATCATCTCTCTCACGGTCTCTACAACCATTACTATAAGAGTATATCATGAAGAAGAAAAATCTGATCACCGATTATCGACAAAGAATATATTAAAACTATGGTTCGAACTTGCTGTTCCATTTACCGTAATTTTATGGGGCAGCGGATATGTTTTCAAAATTTTATCATCTATCATGGGAGGTAATTTATGAACAATAGAATAAGACCAGTAATTTGCTTATATTCCTGTATCCTGATATTCCTGATGACAACGGCGACATGCTATGCTACGCCACAAAGTGCAAAGAAGTATATCATGACTTGGCTGAGATGGAACAATCTAAATTAGCTACCGCTATCAATAATAATTCATCCGGATATGAAACCTATGCTCGCGCATCGGATCTGTTAAATGAGTATCCAATGTATTCTTACACCCTCTTTTTGAAATCCCGACAAATAAGTATTCTAAATGATACTGATGTCATGGTTAATAAAATAGGCAAAGAGAATACGGCAAAAATACTCGCTGAAACAATCGAAGTAAATATGAGTCATCTTACGGAAGAACTTGACAGATTAGAACCAAAGACCATAGCAAGCTCCGAATGGAAAGAATTGGCAAAAAATGATTTTAATGAAACTCAGAAACTGCTTGCAAGAGCAAAAGAAAATAATTTTACAGATTATGACCGCAAAATTAATTTATTATGTAACATTAAATATAATATATATAAAGTTGAAAATTTGATTGTGATGGCAAAGAAAAGAAACGATCCGAATTCCAGCATGAATCCAGAATTGATAGATTCTGTTGCGAAGCATGTGGCTTCAAAATGGATTACGCTTGCAGAGGATGCTATCAAATCTAACCGCAAGAAAAATCTCGCGCCAATGAACACTGTTAATGTCACACTCAGAGATGCAAAAAAATATTATGATTCTGGAAATTATTATCTGGCATTGATGAAAGCCGCTGACACTAAAGTTTCAGCTAATTATTATCAAGAAAAAAATATATCTGATATTCAATCGGCAATGAACGCCCTAAACGACTCAGGATTTGCCATACATAATCTAAATGATGCGTATATTGATGTCCCTTTAATGGAATTAAAAATAGAATTGACAAAGCTTCATTTCAAAGATGCAGAAGATGAGAATAATATCGGAGATTCCTTAATTGTACAATCTTCAATTCAGGAAGCATTGATCGCAAAAGAGCAGATTTCTGCAATAATGGATTTGAAAAAGACTATTGACAATCCAAATGATTCTCAAGGAAGTTCGTTTTCTATGGAAACAACTTTCATCATGGTACCTTTACTGGGAGTAGTAATTACTGCATATGTCATGTTATCAAGGAGACGGCAGAAATGATAACAAAAACAATAATATTCGCATCTATTCTTATGCTATCACTAACTCCTTCAATAGATGCAAAGCCAGTGATAATCGGATTCAGTGGAGAAATAGATCAAAATATTATCAAAGAACACAGCATAGCCAATTATACCCAATATAATTTAATTAATGCTATTTCTGCCGATATCCCGGAAAGTGTATCAAAACAATTAAAGAAAAATCCACAAATAAAATATGTAGAAGATGATGCGCAGGTTCAGATGGCGGGCAAACCAGCACGGTCGCAGCCCCCGCAGCCTCTGCAACAGATCACATGGGGCGTTGCAAGAGTAAAAGCGCATGAAGCATGGAACAATTCAACTGGTATAAATGTGAAGATAGCTGTGCTGGATACAGGGATAAGTAATAGTCACCCGGACTTAACCGTATCAGGAGGCATCAATCTTGCTGGAAAATCAAAAAATAACAAATGGAATGACGATAACGGTCATGGAACCCATGTCGTAGGAATCATTGCAGCCAGAAACAACAGCATCGGAGTAGTTGGCGTTGCTCCCGATGCGCAGCTTTACGCAGTCAAGGTGCTGGATGCCTATGGAAACGGCTATATTTCAGATGTTATCGAAGGAATTGACTGGGCAGTGCAGAATAACATGGACGTGGTTTCCATGAGCCTTGGAACTGCGACTTATTCCCAGGCGTTAAATGACTCTACTGCTAATGCATATAGAGCTGGCATAATTCTTGTGGCAGCCGCAGGCAACAGCGGGGATGGAAACCTGAGTACTGATGACGTTCTTTACCCTGCAAAATTCGAGTCTGTGATTGCGGTCTCTGCTATTGATTATAACAATGTAGCGCCGGTATGGAGCGCAGACGGGGCCAAAATAGAACTGGCAGCGCCGGGCGTTAATATTTATTCCACATGGCTAAATGGCGGTTATGCGAATGCAAGCGGCACATCGATGGCGGCGCCGTTTGTCAGCGGTGTTGCAGCTTTGGTCAAAGGCAAGAATTTATCCATGACTCCACAGGAAATTCGTGAGGCATTGGATTATAATGCGATTGATCTGGGAGACGCTGGCAGGGATAGGATATATGGGTTTGGACTCGTGCAGGTAAAAGAACGTAATCCATAGAATTCATTAGATACGATAGCACCCTTCGGTTTGCAAATCCTGTCTATTTCAACATCATAGATATCATTTATGATATCACATGCACCATGTATCATTATTCCGGCAATGATCCCGATGGCTGCCCTGTAATCCCAGGTGCCAGGGACTGCGCATGTTACTGCCACAACAGAAAGGTCAACAACGCTGCTTTTCAATTTAAGGATTGATATGTATGGATTTTTTAAAATCATTCTTATTCCCCCAGGTTTAATTCATAAAAATATGAATTAGTTTTTGTAATTTAGCACCACAATTGTTTATTTAAATATTTTCTTTTTAGTTTTTAGTAATATTGATATAAAAAACGATATGTTCAAATATTATGTCTGAATATATACCAAGGTGCAGAAAAAATCGGTACATAAGAATGGGTCGGTAAAGTTGGCAGGTTGGGGAGATAAAAACTCTAATAACTGGATTTTACAACCCATAAAAAACGTGGGGTTCAATCGTTTCAAGAGAGCAACTGAGCCCCAGCATTTGCCCGAAGGCATGGTATGGTTGCTTTGAGGTCACTTAAAGCTTGCCTTGTTATGCCTCGGGGAGTAACATAAATTAAAAGGAGGAAATGAAATG